>ENA-OYZZ01000666-OYZZ01000666.1-human-gut-metagenome-genome-assembly--contig:-NODE-666-length-14380-cov-8.941222_pt1 | contig 14380 bp, 10 predicted proteins | sample MGYA00244199_ERZ653482 | MGnify/ENA primary metagenome ERZ653482 (study PRJEB26926, sample SAMN06165036) | human gut metagenome | biome: ENVO:00009003; feature: ENVO:2100002; material: ENVO:00002003...
TGGTCTTTTCCACGTTCTCCTCGATGGAGTAGTGGCTGCCGTCGAACATGATGGAGGAGAAGCCGGCCTCAACGCAGGCCTTGCAGCCCTCGTAGGTGCCGTGGTCCAGGTGCAGGGCAACGGGAACGGTGATGCCCATGGTCTCCACCATGGAGCTGACCATGGCGGCAACGGTCTTGAAACCGGTCATGTATTTGCCTGCGCCCTCAGAGACACCCAGGATAACGGGGCTCTTCATTTCCTCGCAGGCGGTCAGGACTGCCTTGGTCCACTCCAGATTGTTGATGTTGAACTGAGGCACACCGTAGTGGCCATCGCGTGCCTTGATCAGCATTTCGGTTGCATTTACCAACATTATTCATTACCTCCGCAAAATCATTTTGGGGTGAAAAAGCCGTTTTGGATACAAGATTGCGCATCCTTTAACGAACCTAAGGGTAGTATACCCCAATTACAGGATAAAATCAAGGCGGTTCCCGCGGCGTTTTCAACACAAATTCACATTGGGCATTTTGATGTTGGAGATTCTGGCAAAAACCACTGGATCTCCCTTCAAAAAATTGTCATAATTCCGACTTGAATTTTACAAAAAGTACGGCGAGAAGTTTGCGTGTCGAACCTGAGAGGTTGAAAACTCGGTGGAAACTGTGGAATTCCACCCGGAAAGTGGGCGTACAAACTTGATTTTTGAACATTTTCCACCGGGTTTTCAACATGTGGAAAAATTTGAGCCGAATTACCGATTGTATAGCCTGCTGAATGTGGAAAACTTTTGCCTTCGGCAAACATTGCGAAGAATGCCGGGGTATGCTATACTTTAGAATGTATCAGTGTCAAAATATAGTAAAACTGAAACAGAACGAAACCATGGCGCGGCTCAAACGGCCCGCCTTGCCATAGAATGGAAGGAGAACACATCAATGGACGAACAGAAAATGCCGCGCCGCCCCCGCCGCAGCAGCACGGAGGAGCAGCCCAAGAATGAGAGCCTGGTCTACGGCAAAAACCCCGTGACCGAGCTGCTCAAGAGCGGTTCCGGCGTGGATACCGTGCTGATCGCGGAGGGCATGGCCCCCGCCGTGGCAGCTTACTATACCGCCATGGCCAAGGAGGCCGGGGCCACGGTCAAGCGGGTGCATCCCAACAAGCTGCGCCTGATGACCGGCACCGAGAGCCACCAGGGCGTGGCCGCCTTTGCCAGCGAGATCGAATATGTGACCGTGGAGGACCTGCTGAACGTTGCCAGAGAGAAGGGAGAGCCCCCTTTCCTGGTGCTGAGTGACGGCATCGAGGACCCCCATAATCTGGGCGCGGTGATGCGCTCTGCTCTGCTGTGCGGAGCCCACGGCATCGTCATCCCCAAGCGGGGCGGCGCGTCCGTGACCCCCACCGTTATCAAGTCCAGCGCCGGTGCGGCCGAGCGCCTGCCTGTGGCCCGCGTGGCCAACATCGGCGAGACCATCCGCCGCCTGAAGGATCAGGGGGTGTTCGTCTACTGTGCCGATATGGACGGTGTGCCCCTGCGCAAGAACAACCTGACCGGCCCTATCGCACTGGTGCTGGGCAGCGAGGGCAGTGGTGTATCCCAGCTGGTGAAAAAGCTCTGCGATGGTGTGGTGCGGCTGGATATGGCCGCTCAGGGCACCGGTGTGGACAGCTTCAATGTTTCGGTGGCAGCTGGCATCATCCTGTACGAGATCCAGAGCCAGCGCGCCGCAGAGTAAGAAACAGCGGACAGACCGCCGTGACCAGAACAGGGAGGGACTAGGATGCCAAAGGATGATAAGCGCAAAGAGCTGACACAGGAAGAGATCGATGCGCAGAACGAGAAGTTCCGCACGTTTTTCAGCACCAGCGTGGCACAGGTGCCCGAAGAGATGAAGCGCCGCGATGAGGAAAAGGAGAATACCGGCAGCCTGCTGGGCAAACTCTTCCACCGCGAAAAGGACAAAGAGGAGCCAGCCGCCGCCCCGGCCGTGCAGAATGAGCTGCCGCCCACGGGTGAGATCGTGCTGGGCCATGAGGAAGAAGCCGAGGCCGACTTGGAGCTGGCATTGGAGCCCGGAGAGCTGGAGGAAGCAGAGCCTGTGGCTCTGCCCACCGCGCCGGAAGCCCCCGCAGCGCCGAAGCCGGAACCCCGGCCCGCACCCCAGCCCGAGAAAAAGCCGGAGCCGCCCCGCCGCCAGGAACCCCTGACCCCGCAGGAGCAGCAGGAGGATGCAGAGATGGCCGAACTCAAGGCCATGCTCTATGGCACCCCCAAGCCCGCCCCGGTGGAGGAAATGCAGGATGCCCCCGAAGAGGTGCTGGCCGTGGAGCCGGAAGCTCCCGCAGCGCCTGAGGGCCCGGCAATCCCCATGGTGTTTGCCGAGGATCAGTCGGTAAAGCAGGCAAAGTCTGCCCCGGAAGCCGCGCCAGAGGTTGAGCCGGAACCGGAAACGGCTTTCCAGTTCTTTGGCAAGGGCGCGGACGAGAACGAGCCGCAGGCCCCTACCCGCACCGAGGCCCCCAGCAAGGACGACAGCATGAGCCTGCCGCTGATGGGACTGGAAGAGGACGAAGCACCCGCCCGGCCTGCCGCCCCGGCAGAGGAGGCCCCGGCCCAGCCTGCTGAGAAAGCGGCCCCTGCCGCCCCGGAGGCTGAGGAGAAGCCTGAAGAAGAAGCCGAGCCGGAAACGCCCGAGCAGGTGGGGGAGAAGCTCCGCCGGATGGGCGCGGAGCTGACGCTGCGGTGTGTGCTGGAGGGCATCCTTGCCGTGGTACTGCTCCACTTTGGCCTTGTTGCCGAGGGGCTGCTGGCCCCCGTGGCCTCCCTTGACCCCGTGATCGCCCCGGCGGCGTTCTATGCCGCCAACCTGCTCTTTCTGGCCGGTGCGCTGGCTGTGGGCTGGCCTGTCCTGCGGGATGGCCTGCAGGGCCTCAAGGGCCGCCCCAGTGCAGACACCATGCCGGCGCTGGCCGCCTGCGGTGCGCTGGCGCAGGCTGCGGTCGCCCTGCTCAACGCCCAGAGCTATCAGAACTCCAGCTGGACGCTGCTTTCCGGCGTGGCCGCACTGGGCCTGTTCCTGGCTCTGTTGGGCAGCCGTGTCCTGCTGACTGCCGTCAGAAACGGCTACGACCTTGCCGCCCGATCCCCCGAGGGGCTGCAGGGCGCATTCCGTGTCCGGGATAAGGACCTGATCCGGGTGCTGGCCCGGAGCCTGGATCAGAAAGACCCCTGGGTGCTGCTCAGCCGCCCTGTCCAGTGGGACGAAGCACTGGTGGAGCAGAGCTTCGGGGAGCGCGCCAGTGAGCGCCGCGCCCGCAAGACAGCCCTGATCCTGCTGGGTGCCGCCGTGCTCAGCGGGCTGGTGTTCCTGCTGTTTGGCGGCGGGCCCAACGGCATGGCCGCAGCCCTGACCTCCATGCTCTGCATGGGTGCACCGCTGTCCTCCACCCTGGTTGCGGGCATCGCGTCTCTGCGCCTGCAAAAGACCGCAGCCGCCGCCGGTGCCGTGGTGCCCGGCTGGGCTGCCATTGAGGAGCTGGGCGGTGTGGACACCGTGCAGGTGGATGCCGACGAGCTCTTTACCGCCGACAGCGTGAACCTGGAGGACATCCGCATCTTCAAGGGCGGCCGCATCGACCGTGCCATCCTCTATGCGGCCAGCATCCTCAACCACAGCTGCGAGACCCTGCGGGGCCTGTTCCGCCAGATCATCGAGGACCGCACCGAGATCCTGTACCCTGTGAAGGATCTGGAGGTCCACCACGGCCTTGGCTTTGCCGCCTGGTGCGATAACAACCGGGTGCTCATCGGCAACCGGCTGTACATGGAGCAGGAGGGTGTGCCCCTGCCCGAGCAGGAGTACGAGGATGAGCACTCCCAAAACGGCTCACTGCAGATCCTGTATCTGGCTGTTTCCGGCAGCCTGCACGCCATGTTCGTGCTCCATTATGTGGGCGGCCGCAACGCCGCCCGCGGTCTGGAGATGCTGCAGCGGGAGAACATCCGCCTGCTGGTCACCTGCGAGGACCCCAGCCTGACGGCCCGCCACATCACCGAGGCTTACCATCTGCCCGAGGGGATGATCACTCTGCTGGATCAGGAGCAGTGCAGCGCGCTGACCCCTGCCCAGCCGGACGAGACGGCCCGCTGCTGTATGCTGCATGATAAGGGCTTTGCCAGCCTGATCGGCGGCCTGCGCGCGGCGGAAAAGGCCCAGAACGCCGAGACGAGCGCCACCACGGTGCAGATGGTCTCGGTCTGGTTCTCGGTGGTCATCGGTGTTCTGCTGACCTACGCGGGCAGCATCGGCACCCTGTCGGTGGCCGCTGTCCTGATGTATCAGGCGGCTTGGAGTGCTTTGAGCATTGCGGTCTGCGCCCTGAAACAGCACAACTGAAAATAATTCTCAAATAAATAGGAATTATTCTTGATTTCTTTGGCAAACTCTGGTATAATACTCTCAGAAGGAATGCCCCGGCGGTCACCGGCGGCGAGATGATACGCACATTACGCATCATAAAAGGAGAGCATGAATATGGAACTCAAGGGTACCAAGACCGAACAGAACCTGTGGGAAGCATTTGCAGGCGAGAGCCAGGCCCGCAACAAGTACACCTTCTTCGCCAGTGTGGCCAAGAAGGAAGGCTATGAGCAGCTGGCTGCCATCTTTGAGGAGACTGCCGCCAACGAGAAGGAGCACGCCAAGATGTGGTTCAAGGCCCTGAACGGCGGCTCCATCCCCGACACCATGACCTGCCTGGAAATGGCCGCCGGCGGTGAGCACGACGAGTGGACCGAGATGTATCCCCGCATGGCCAAGGAAGCCAAGGAAGAGGGCTTCCCCCAGCTGGCCGCCCTGTTCACTATGGTGGCACAGATTGAGAAGGAGCACGAGGAGCGCTACCGTGAGCTGGCTGAGAACCTGAAGAACAACAAGGTCTTTGCCCGTGAGGAACAGCAGGTCTGGCAGTGCCGGAACTGCGGCTATACCTACATCGGCAAGTCCGCACCCCTCAAGTGCCCCGTCTGCGCACATCCCCAGAGCTACTTTGAGTTGAAGAAGCATAATTATTAAGCGTTATAAAAAGAAGAGGCTGGTGCGCCAGCCTCTTCTTTTTTGTTGCAATCGGGGAGAAAGTGTGTCATACTCTACCCAGAGTTTACGGAAAGAGAGGGGAAGCCGCCATGTCATACCGTGCCGCGATCTGTGATGACAGCACGACCGATGCTGAATTTGTGGGCAGCATTCTGCACCAGTGGGCCGCAGAGCGTGGCATTGAGGTGGAGAGTGAGCGCTTTGCCTCGGCGGATGCCTTTCTTTTTCGCTACGCAGAGGACAAAAGCTTTGACCTATTACTTCTGGACGTGGAAATGCCGGGCACGGACGGTGTGACGCTGGCCAAAACGGTGCGGCAGGAGAATGAAGCCGTGCAGATCGTGTTCATCACCGGCTACTCCGATTACATTGCCGAGGGCTATGACGTGGCCGCCCTCCACTACCTGGTGAAGCCGGTCAGCCGCGAAAAGCTCTTTGCTGTTCTCGACCGTGCCTGGGAAAAGCACCGCCGCAACGCCCGGTGCCTGAACCTGGAGCTTTCCGACGAGCTGGTGCGCCTGCCGCTGTATGAGGTGCGGTATCTGGACGTGCACCAGAATTACGTCACGGTTCATGCCAGGCAGGATTACACCGTCAAGCGGACGCTTGGTGAGTTCGAGGCCCAGCTGGACGAAGGCTTCCTCCGGGTGGGGCGGGGGATGATCTTGAACCTGAAACAGATCCGCCGTGTGACCAAAAAGGAAGTCGTGCTGGCCGATGGTACCGCCCTCCCATTGCCCCGGGGTGCCTATGAGCCCCTGAACCGAGCAATCATTGAGAGGACTTAATGATGAAACTTAAATTCTTTTCAAAGCTCCTCGATAAACGCATCGCCGCTTACCAGCGGGAGCTCATCGAGACCCACTACAAAGAGGTGGACAACATGTACCGCCAGATGCGGGGATGGCGGCACGATTACCGGGGACACATCCAGACCATGAAGGTGCTGGCGGCACAGGGGGATCTGGACGGCATCAAAGCCTACCTGGATGCATTGGATACCGACCTGAACACTGTTGATCTGGCTGTAAAAACCGGCAACGCCATGGCTGATGCCATCATCAACAGCAAGATCTCCCTTGCCAAGAGCCGAAATATCCCGGTGCAGATCGATGCCCATATCCCGGTCAAACTGAAAATGAGTGAGCTTGACCTCTGCTGCATCCTGGGCAACCTTTTTGATAACGCCATGGATGCCAGTGCGGAGCTGCCCGAGGAGGAGCGGCTCATCCGGGTATATATGGATATGAAGGGCACACAGCTCTATATCTCCTTCACCAATTTCACGGCAACTAAAAAGCAGAAAAAGCTTGCGGGCCGTTTTGTCACCACCAAGGGCGAGGGCCACGGCTTCGGGCTGGTGCGCATTGATGCCATCGTGGAAAAGCTGGATGGCTACCTCAGCCGCAACAGCGAGGATGGGGCATTCACGACGGAGATATTGATTCCACAGGTGTAAACCTCTCAGGCGCTCCGCGCCAGCTCCCCTGATTGAGGAGCCAAGTTCACGCTGCTACTGGCTTGCCTCTCCTACTAGGAGAGGTGGCAATGCGAAGCATTGACGGAGAGGTTCCTGCAATTCATCCCCCAAATCAGGCGTTTCGTCCCCGGAATGTGTCGGGGGCGATTTTTTGTGTTAGGATCATTGCCAGACAAGTGAAAGGGGATTCCAAAATGGGAAAGAACGAGAAAACCAAAAAGCCAAAGCCCAAATACAATGTCTGGCAGAACACTGCCTACATGCTCTCGGTGGCCTGGGACACCCGACGGAGCGTGCCGCTGCTGGTGGTGCTGCTGGCCGTCTGCACGGCAGGCAAGACCACTGCCGAAATGCTCATCAGCCCGGCGGTGCTGGGCAAACTGGAAAGCGGCGCGCCGCTGGGCCAGCTGCTGGGTGCCATCGGCGGGTTCACCATCCTGCTGTTTGCCCTGACCGCGCTGTGCTACTACATCGACCACCTCACCATGTTTGGCCGGTGCGGCGTGCGGCTGGAGCTGCTGAAGCGCATCAACACCAAGCGCACCCGCACGGCCTATGCCAACCTGCTGGATGAAGCCTTCCGTCTGATGTATCAGAAGGGCCACGATGCCTGTATGAACAACCGTGCTTCCGGCGAGGCTTTTTGGAAAAGTTGGACGGATATCCTGACAAATCTCATCGGCTTCGGGGTGTATCTGGCTCTGCTGTCCGGGCTGAACCCCTGGCTCTGTGTCCTGACGGCCCTGACCGCTGTGGTGAGCTATTTTTCCACCAGGAATATCAACGAGTGGGGCTACCGCCACCGGGAGGAGGGGGCAAAGATCACCCGGAGCCTGCATTACCTGCGCAACACCGCCGAGGGACGCGAGTTCGGCAAGGATATCCGCATCTTCGGCCTGCGGCAGTGGCTCACTGACCTGTACGATTCTGCTTTGCGGCTCAACTATGCCTTTCTCGAAAAGCGGGAGCGCGCCTACCTGACCGCCAACCTCATCGACCTGGCCCTGCTGCTGGTGCGCAACGGTGCGGCCTATGCTTATCTGCTCTGGCTCACCGTGACCAGGGGCCTGCCGGTGTCGGAATTCCTGCTTTACTTCGGTGCGGCCTCCGGCTTTGCCCAGTGGGTCACAGGCCTGATGGAGCAGTTTGCCCTCCTGCGCAAGCAGAGCCTGGACATCTCCACCATCCGGGAGTTCCTCGAGCTGCCGGAACCCTTCCGGTTTGAGGAGGGCATCCCGCTGGAAAAGCGGCTGGATATGCCCTATGAGCTGCAGCTGGAGGATGTGAGCTACCGCTACCCCGGTGCGGAGAAAAACACCATCGCCCACATGAGCCTGACACTGCACCCCGGCGAGAACTTGGCCATCGTGGGCTTGAATGGCGCTGGCAAGACGACACTGGTCAAGCTGATCTGCGGCTTCCTTGACCCCACCGGGGGGCGTGTTCTGCTGAACGGGCAGGATATCCGGCAGTATAACCGCCGGGATTACTACAAGCTGTTTGAAGCGGTCTTTCAGGATTTCAGCGTGCTCTCCTGCACGGTGGCCGAGAATGTGGCTCAGGCCATGGACGGCATCGACGAGGAAAAGGTGCGGTACTGTCTTGACCAGGCAGGGCTGACGGAAAAAATCACATCCCTCCCGGCGGGTATCAAGACCCATGTGGGCCGGGATGTCTATCTGGACGGCGTGGAGTTCTCCGGCGGCCAGACCCAGCGCCTGATGCTGGCCCGTGCCCTGTATAAAGACGCGCCTATTCTTGTGCTGGATGAGCCCACTGCCGCCCTTGACCCCATCGCCGAGGATGATATCTACCAGAAGTACAACGAGATGACCCGGGGCCGCACCAGCCTGTTCATCAGCCACCGACTGGCCTCCACCCGTTTCTGTGACCGCATTCTCTTCCTTGAAAACGGCCGTGTGGCCGAGGAGGGGACCCACGACCAGCTGATGGCCCAAAACGACGGCTATGCCAAGCTGTTTGCGGTGCAGAGCAAATATTACAAGGAGGGCAAGGCTGTATGAACGAAGAAAAAATGACCCTGAAGGAAAGCGTCCGGCTGACCCTGCGGGCCTGGCGCTTTTACTGGAAAAATACGCCCCGATTTGTGCTGTCCACCGTGCTGTGGGCACTGGCGGATGCCGTCAGCCCCTATGCCGTGGTCTGGTTCTCGGCCCGGCTGGTGGCTGAGCTGTCGGACGCGCGGGACCCGCAGGCCCTTGCCGTGGATGTGGCGTGGGTGCTGGGCGTGACCGCTCTGCTCACGCTGGTGCGGTCGGTCCTGCTCCACTGGAAGAGCGTGGAGCGGGAACAGCTGAACTGGCAGCTGGGCCATGACTGCTTTATGGAAAAGCAGATGTCCATGGATTATGCCGACGAGGACAGCCAGCAGGCCTACGACCTCTACAATTTCATCCAGCAGAGCGAAAGCTTCTGCAGCGGCGGCAATCCTAACGCTGTGGCGCTGCTGGACAGTGTATCCGCGGCGGTATTCCGTATTCTGGGCGGCGCGGTGCTGTCGGTGGGGCTGTTCACGGCCAGGGTGCCCGCCGGCCCGCTGACAGTCTTCAACAGCCCGCTCTGTGTTCCGGCAGTGCTGGTGCTGATCCTAGCCGTGGCGTGGCTCTCGCCGGTGTGCGCTTCCAGCGCGGGCATCAGCAGCCCGGATATCGAGGAGGAGGGCCGCTGGGGCAACCGGCTCTGGGCCTTCCTCATGGGAGTATGTCGGGACGACAAAAAGGCGCTGGATGTGCGGATGTACGACCAGTTCGAGTTTTTGAAAGATCACGCCGCCGTCTCCATGCCTGCCTTTGAGCGGGCCCGCAAGGGGAAATTCGGCATCCTGAATGCCACGGGCAACGCCGCTTCGGCTCTGCTCATGGGTCTTGCCTACCTCTTTGTATGCCTGAAGGCCTACGGCGGGGCCTTTGGTCTGGGCGCTGTGACCCAGTATGTGGGTGCAGCCACCAACTTTTTTGTGGGCATCGGCGGGCTGTTCACCGCCGTGGGCGACTGCAGATTCAACGCCCCCTACCTGAAAACGCTCTATGACTATCTTGACCTGCCCAACAAGATGTACAAGGGCAGCCTGACCACCGAAAAGCGGAGCGACCGCCAGTATACCGTGGAGTTCCTGGATGTCTCGTTCCGGTACCCCGGCAGCGAGCAATATGCCCTGCGCCACCTGAGCATGACCTTCAAGGTGGGGGAGCGGCTGGCCGTGGTGGGCATGAACGGCAGCGGCAAGACCACCTTCATCAAGCTGCTCTGCCGCCTATACGACCCCACCGAGGGTGTCATCCTGCTCAACGGCATCGACATCCGTAAGTACCGCTACGATGAGTACATGGATATCTTCTCGGTGGTGTTCCAGGATTTCAAGCTGTTCGCCCTGCCGCTGGGCCAGAATGTTGCCACGGCCCAGCATTATGATGTCGCCCGTGCCGCCGACTGCCTGCAAAAAGCGGGCTTTTCCGACCGGTTGGCCCGGATGCCCAAGGGGCTGGACACCTGCCTTTATAAAGATTTGGACGAGGATGGCGTGACCATCTCGGGCGGCGAGGCCCAGAAAATCGCCATTGCCCGGGCCCTGTACAAGGATGCACCTTTCATCGTGCTGGATGAGCCTACCGCCGCCCTGGACCCGGTGGCTGAAGCGGAGATCTACGCAAAGTTCAACGAAATCGCGGGCGATAAGACTGCAATTTATATCAGCCACCGGCTGTCCGCCTGCAAGTTCTGTGATGAGATCGCCGTGTTCGACCACGGCGAGGTCGTCCAGCAGGGCACCCATGAGGAACTGCTGGGGGAGCCGGATGGAAAGTATTACGAACTGTGGAACGCCCAGGCACAGTATTACACCGAAGAAAGCGCGTGAACCTGGCCTCCCTATCAGGAAAGCTGTCACCGGAGGTGACTGAGCGCTTTTTGGCCCTGATGTTCTGCACAAAAAAATCGGAAAAAATTGGAATTCCCGACGAAATCGGGTGCGAAAGCACAGCACTTTGGGCGAAAAACTTGACCCACATTGGCCGGACGTGTAAAATAAATCAATAGTGAGAAAAATCATGGACGCGAAATTTTTCCATGTGTGCGGCATTCCTTTGATCCCATGGGATGAAACAAGGAGGGAAGTTCGACCCAATGAAATGGAAATTCCAAACCGCGGGGCGGCTTCTGGCCCTGCTGGCTCTGAGCGGGGCCCTGCTGGCTGCCCCTTTGCCCGCGCAGGCCGCGCCCGGTGTGCTGACAGGCCTGACCGGAACCGGCTCCAGGCTGGAACTGGAGCTGACCGAGATGGAGCTGGAGATCACCGATGATGACCCCCGCCCCAAGGGCTACCTGTACACCAGCGGACAGAGCGATTATTACTTCATCGTCTGGATGAGCAGCAACTCCAATGTTGCCACGGTGGATGGCGACGGCAAGGTGACGGGCCGCAATGCGGGCACTGCCATCATCACCGCCATCTCCGACCACGGCGAACGCGCCGCCTGCAAGGTGACCGTGACCCGCAAAAATGAAGAAGCAGCCAGAAAAAAGCCCACGCTGGATACCACCAGCCTGAGTCTTGTGCTGCAGTACAATGACCTGCACCCCACCCACCAGCTCCAGCTGACCAACAGCGACCACTCCTTCCTCTATGTCTACCAGTGGATGAGCAGCAACCCCGAGGTTGCCACAGTCAGCGACAAGGGCCTTGTCACGGCTCAGGCGGCGGGCACCACCACCATCACGGCAATGGTCTCCAACGGCCAGGCTTTGCGGTGCAGCGTCACGGTGACTTCGGATATCGGCAAGGTGACCCTGAACAAGAGTGACCTGCTGCTCCGCACCGTGGGCACCCAGGAACGTCTGACGGCCGCCGTTGCGGTGGAAGGCGGCGGCAGTGTGCCCATTACATGGGTCAGCAGCAACCCCGGTGTCGTTACCGTGGATGCGGATGGCGTGGTGACCGCCATTGCCGATGGAGAAGCCAAGGTCACGGCCCTTTCGCCCGCCGGACGCTTTGACGTGTGCAGCGTTGTGGTGGGCATGGCGGCGGAGAAGTACGAATCTGAAGCCGACCTTGCTGACGAGCTCAAGCTCCCTGACCCCTACGTTGCCGTACGGCTGAACAAACTGGCATAAAGAAAAAGCACCCGCCCATGGCTGTTATTGACGGCTATGGGCGGTTTTTGCGTGTATGGAAACGGATGTGCTGGGAAAAACTTGCCGAAGAGGAATTTTTTGCAAAAAATATTTTGCGTTGCGTGTTGTGGTGTATCTGACACATCCGGCTGCCTCCGGCAGGTGAAAAAGGACAAAATGGCCCGAACGTTGTTTAAGACAGGGGGCGGATGCCCCACGGAGCGGCGAAATCTCTGCAAAAAAGGCGGCTGCCCGGCTTGGATGACACATTTAACAAAAATTTGACGTGAAGTGATTGAATTTGCAACTCTTGACAGAAGGCGGGACAAACCATTATCCTTTTATCAGAGGAAAGTATTTTATGTCGCCAGACGTTGGAATGCCTGGTGTACAAGTGTGTGTCAGGAGGGAAAGAATATGACCAACTACCGGAACCGAATCGGGGAAGCCATTGCCTTTGCCCGGAACGTGGCGGGCAGATCTCAGCAGGAGCTTGCGGATATGCTGGGGCGGGACAAGCGCACCATTCAGAAATGGGAGCGGGGCGAGATCCGCATTGCGCTGGAGGATTTTCTGGATGTATTCGATACTCTGCACCTGCCGGTGGGGCCCTATGAAATGTGGATCCGGCATCCGGAACTCTTTCCGCGCGGCATGGAGGATATCAAGGGCTTCAGCACCGAAAAGAAGCGGAGGACACTGGCGGATTATTATCTGCATCAGGCTGCACCGCTGGAGATCGAGCAGGAGTATTACATCCTGTTCGGCGACCACGGCAGCAACAGCTGCGGCATCCGGCAGGAGCTGCTGGCCAACCTGCAGACTCCGCTCCGTGACCGCAAACGGATCGTGAACCAGATCATCGACAACTACTATGAGGCCCGGGCCATCGGACATCTGACCGACCCGGAGGGCCAGCAGCCAGTGATGCCCATTCTGGAAGCCTGCTACGATGCCAGTGCACGGAGCGTGAAAGCCAACGAGAACCGGTACAGCATCGGCAGCATCGAGAACTATCTGGACGATGCGGAGAAACCGGCAGAAGGGTGAACCGAACAGCAGACGGCCATGTGCAGCCGCCTGCTGTTTTTGCGTTCGGCTGCCTGCGGGAAAATATTGTGAAATTTGCGGATTCCTGCTATACTTATCCTATTGATGAAAAAGAAGGGTGAGATAAATGGCATACAACATGGGCGGTCGGCGCTTCCGGCCGGTGGGCAGCGGAAAAAAGCGGACCGCGCCGCAGTACGGGCCGGTGGGCACAGGCTGCCCGTTTGTGGAGGAGGCCGTGGCGCGGCTGTACCGGGAGCAGAACGAGGAACATTTCTGGAGCCTGATGAACGCCCTGAACTATGCGCTGGAATTGCAGACCAAGGTGCTGGTTCCGCTGGATGCGGCGGTGGACCCCCAGAGCGGGGCCGCCCCCTGGGCACACCTGCCCATCCCGGAGGAGCGGGCCGAGGGCCTGCAGCCCTGGCTGCTCCACACCCGGAAAGAGCGGAACTATCTGCCGCTGTTCACCTCGGTAAAGAACGCCGAGGCGGAAAAGGCCAGCGCCACCCGCCCCATGGTGGAGCGCAGCCTGCGCAGCGCCATGGAGTATGCGCTGGAAACGGACGGCATCGATGGTGTGGTGCTGGACCCGTGGACAAGCTCTGCCACGCTGGATGTCTCCCTGCTCAGCGGGCTGCTGAGATCGGAGCGGGGGAGCGACAACCCCGGCGCTCAGGAGCTGGAAGCAGGGCACGCCGCCGCCCGGGCCGGGGATTGGCAGGAAGCGGCGGCCCGCTACACTGCCGCTGCCGAGGCGGGCAGCGCCGAGGCGCTTTCTGCTCTGGGGGACTGCCTGTATTATGGCCGGGGTGCCCGGAAGAATAAGACCCAGGCCCGGCGGATGTGGAAAAAGGCCGCGCAGGCCGGGGAGGTGCAGGCCATGATCGCCCTGGGGGATGACTGTGCCGCATCGGGCGGGGAGATGGCGAAGACCCTGCAATACTACCGCCGCGCCCAGAGCGCTGCCCGGGAGGTGCCGGACATCGCCTACACCCCGCAGGTCTGCCTGCGCCTTGCCCAGTACGAGACCCAGTACCTCTCCCGCAAAAAGGCGCTGCTGCAGGTGGCTGAAGCCGTGCAGGGCTTTCGGATCCTGCAGGCTGAGGGCGAAACGGATGCTGCCGACTGGCTGCGGGAGGCTGAACTGCTGACCGATCAGCTGCTGGCCGACGATAAAAACGCCTGAAACACAGTTTCTTTACATTTGTTCTAAGAAATCGTCATAGGAAACCGGTAAGATATTCAAGGAAATATTCTGCGCCGAAGAAAAGAGGACAAGCACTATGAGCAAAGTGATCGGAATCGACCTTGGTACCACCAACTCCTGCGTGGCGGTGGTGGAGGGCGGCAAGCCTGTGGTCATCACCAACGCCGAAGGCGAGCGCACTACCCCCAGCGTGGTGGCCTTTACCAAGGATGGCGAGCGTCTGGTGGGCGGCGCGGCCAAGCGCCAGATCGCCACGAATTCCGGGCGCACGATCTCCAGCATCAAGCGGTACATGGGCTCGGACTACCGGGCGCATATTGACGGCAAGGACCTTGCCCCGCAGGAGATCAGCGCCATGATCCTTGCCAAGATCCGCCGGGACGCCGAGAGCTATCTGGGCGAGCCTGTCACCGAAGCCGTCATCAC
>ENA-OYZZ01000683-OYZZ01000683.1-human-gut-metagenome-genome-assembly--contig:-NODE-683-length-14130-cov-12.814849_pt1 | contig 14130 bp, 10 predicted proteins | sample MGYA00244199_ERZ653482 | MGnify/ENA primary metagenome ERZ653482 (study PRJEB26926, sample SAMN06165036) | human gut metagenome | biome: ENVO:00009003; feature: ENVO:2100002; material: ENVO:00002003...
CACCTATTAAGTCGTCGGCAGCGTCAGATGTGTATAAGAGACAGCTATATTTACAGAAAAAGAGTAAATTTGTTATATAATTAAATATCAGAATATTATGAGAAAACTAAGGATTACGTTATCTATTATAATGAGTTCAGAATAAAACAAATTCTTTTGACAATAGTATTAATTATCTCTAATATGACAGGTAGAAATCAATAATCATTGGTTATTTATGAGCAATTTATTACTATCCAAAATAGGGCACGTTATATCCGAATTTCCTTTGGCTTTTAAACAAACGAAAGAAGTCAAATTATTCATGACATTGCTGGTAAAAAACGAAGAAGGGATGCTGGAAGAGAATCTACAGTTCCATAAAGCGATGGGAGTGGACGGGTTTATCATTACTGATAATAACTCCACAGACTCAACTCCGGACATTATCCGTAAATACAAACAAAAAGGGTGGATTAAAGAAGTGATAGAAGAAAAGGCTACCAACTATGAACAAAAGGACTGGGTAGACCGTATGATTTGGAAAGCCAAAACCATTTATAAGGCCGACTGGATTATCAATGCCGATGCCGACGAATTATGGTATGCCCCTACCGGCAATTTGAAAGATGAATTATATGCCACCAATGCCAATGTGCTAAATTGTGAAATGAGAAGTGTCTATCCTGAAGAAGAAAAACCCTTTTGGCAATGGGATAAGACTGTAAAAGCGGTAACCGAACCTGAAAAATATGACTTGTCACTCTATTCGCTGTTTGAGCGTCAGAACAAAAAAGTCATTCACCGGACTGCCGGTTACCTGCAAATTTCAATGGGAAACCATAAAGTAACCATGTTCCCACAAAACTCTGCCGACAGCCATATCCATGTATATCATTACAATATACGCGGCAAGCAGCAGTTTATGGAAAAGATGATAAATGGCGGCAAGCAACTGGAGCAACACAAGGGCAGACACGGAGGTCGCCACTGGCGCTACTTCTATCAGTTACATAAAGAAGGAAAACTAGAGGCTGAATATGAACGTGTTATCGGCAGTGCTTATTTTGAAGCACTTCGCAAAGACGGATTCATTATTCCGGATGTAACGATTCCTAATTTCTTTAAAAGATTAAAACCTGATATATAATGAAACATGCATTTCTGATTATCGCCCACAATGAATATCCGGTACTGGAGGTACTACTTTCCATGTTGGACGATGAACGTAATGACATTTATTTGCATATTGACAAACGGGCTACAGAACTGTTTCAGCAAATAAAAAAAGTCAAAATGCAGAAAGCCGGCTTTTATTTAATAGAAAATCCCATCAAAGTATATTGGGGTGATATCAGCCAAGTACAAGTAGAATATCTTCTCTTTGAAACGGCCTTATCACACGGTCCCTATGCTTATTATCATTTATTATCCGGAACGGATTTGCCCATAAAAAGCCAAGATTACATTCATGCTTTTTTCCAGCAGAATGCCGGTAAAGAATTTGTAGGCTTTTGGCAGGATGCCGCTCATCAGCGTGATTTGGAGCGCAAAGTATTCCGATACTATTTTTTTACAAAAAGGTTAAAAGATAAGGAACATCTGTTACATGGAATTACAGCATTAATCCGAAACCTCATATTAGCAGTACAGAAAATAAGCCATTATCGCAGAAAACAAACTTTTGAATTCAAAAAAGGAGGAAATTGGATAAGTATTACCGAAAACGCAGTCAAGTATCTATTACAATACAAAGAGATTGTATTAAATCGTATGAAATATACACTTTGCGCAGATGAAATATTCATTCAAACTATTTTATGGAACTCTCCTTTTCGAGAAAGAATGCATTGTACGAACAATGCCAATACCGGTAGTATGCGGGAAATTGACTGGGAGCATGGCAGCCCCTATATATGGCAAGACCATGATTATCAGACGCTTATTAACTCTAATAAAATATTTGCACGGAAATTCAATTCAAACCAGATGGGAGTTGTCTACAAGATTCAAAAATTATATTTAAAACAAGTTCCCAAATGAATATACTATTTTATACTACCAATGAAGTTGCGCCACAATACGGAGGTGTTGAAAGAGTTACTGCTAATATTGCAAATGCATTAACTACTTTTTATAATGTGAACTGTTACTCTGCCTATAAATACAACATTGACAAATCCTTTATTAAACAGCAATTCGTTAATACAATTAAAATCAATTCTTATCACAATCTCAATAATTTAATCCAATTTATAGAACAAAATAAAATTGACGTCATTATTAATCAAGGAGAGCATAAGTTAACTAAGAGTTTAAGACTTGCTTTAAACCAGTCTCAAAACAAAAAATGCAAGCTAATGTTTGCACTCCACGTAAGTCCTGCCACGGAAATTAATTTCATCACCTTAGATAATCCTAAAAAAGAACTAAAAGAAGGAAAGAACATTAGGAAAAACATCAGCAAATTTTTATCCTTTCCATATCAAAAGATAAGAAAAATAATAAAACTACCTATTTTATATAGAGAGTCATATCATTTTGCCGATAAGGTTATCTTATTATCTTCTCATTTCAAAAAGCCGTTTCTAGAATACTCTCATTTAAAAGATGATAGTAAAATAAGAATAATCCATAATGCTCTTTCATTCCACTCTTTCTATGATTTAGCCAACTATAATCACAAAAAGAAAGAAGTACTTATTGTATCCAGACTGGAAGAAGAACCTAAAAGAATTTCTCTGGCTTTAAAGATTTGGAAGGAAATTGAAACAGACCATACTCTATCCGAATGGAAGCTAAAAATAGTAGGACATGGGAAAATGGAAAGCTGGTACAAAAGTCTAGTCATACATTATGGCTTACAACGTGTCTTTTTTGAAGGGACAAAAAATCCGGAACCTTATTATAATGAAGCTTCTATTTTTATGATGACCTCATCTTTTGAAGGATGGGGGCTGACATTAACCGAGGCACAACAATATGGTTGCGTTCCTTTAGCTTTTCATAGTTTTGCTTCATTGACAGACATAATAACAGATAAAGTCAATGGGTTTGCTATCCCCAATGATGATATATCACTATATATTAAACAGATGAAGCTATTGATGACAGATGAAAAGCTACGTAAATCAATGTCTGCCAACGCTATTGAAAGTAGCAAGCAATTTTCCATCGAAATTATCATAAAGAAATGGATGGAAGTGATCAATGAATAATACTTTTATTTTTATCATACCAAATCAAAATTCTAATAATTCCATGCTCTCTTATATGCAATTACAAGATAATCAGCGCTATCCAAAATAAAATTTCATACCGTCTTAACATTATCCCCCCCCTTCAAAAAATCCTGGCTTCCTTTAGGATTCACCTGAAAAATCAAGGGGAGAACCTTTGTTCTTAAAGTATCATTTTATTCTTTGGATAACATCCGAAAGTATTCTTAATATATCAGCTCACTAGAAAGTTCGGAACATTTATACCCTCATGCCCTCACTACATATATAACAAGTTAATTATAAGATATTTATGTAGTGATGATAAAAAAAATTGCTCTCACTTATACCCTCATGCCCTCACTACATTTTAAAACAGAATTTCTCATAACCTACTTACTGTCAGTTATATATTCTTTCCTGTAAGCTGCTCCGACTTGATATAAAGTATGGCATTTTCAGACTTTTTCCTTGCAAAAGTGCAATAAAGAGTGTGTACTTTCACAGAATGACGGATAACGAAGGCATGGCAACGGTGAAAAAGATCAAAACGTTTAAAAGAATTCATTATCTTTCCTTCAAAATAAGACAATCAATAATACAGGCTATCTATAAATTCTTCCAATAAATAAGGGAATGAATGGATGTGTATAGCAGTCAGCCCTATTGCATAAGCTTTTTCTATCTCCAGATTAAACCTTTTTATATGCATCTATTCTATCTCCATAGCCTTTGGAGTTATCTCCATAAGCTTTGGAGTTATCTCCCAAGACTATGGAGTCAACTCCAAAGGCTTGCGGAGATAAAACAGGCAGGAAGAAAACCCTTAACCATACGGCGGGAAAGGGTTAGAGATATGGATAAGATCTTTTAAGGATGAAGCTGACTACAAGGCTACGCATTCCTTACGTAGGGAGGAAAAATCCCCAGACAGCCTTCTTTTAAAAAAAGCGAAACAGCATATGGGCAGGAAGATATACATCTGACTACATGTATGGTATATAGCAACAAGTCGAAATGCTAAAGTGAGGGCATATATGCAATCCCAATCCTTACTTTTGCCTGCCATACAAACCATACATAAAATTACGAACGCTCGTACAGGGTATCACAAACAATCGCATGAAATAAATCCCCACTAAATTTCTGCTGACCCCAAAGCCGGACAAGCCCTCATTTCAGCAGGCTGAAGGATTTATATCCGGATGAAGGAAATAAAGTGAAAATGATTCATTATAACCAACTGATTAACAATAAATTACCTTGAAATGAAGGATTTGAAGGAAAAAAACAGGTTATAGAGCCAAATCTTCTCTATAACCTGCATATACTCAAATCACCTTGAAACATTCAGAGAGTGATATCTTTCATTATCTTTTCTAATGCTCCGGCATTATGGTTCACATAATTTCCGGCAGCTTTCCCTGCTTGTTGCAAATAAGCCTCATCCGACAGGAATTTGTCCATCAACCGTTTAAAATCATCATAACCGGTTACTTCAAAACCGCCTTTCTGCTCCAACAAATGTTGCGCCTCGCGGAATTTCTTGTTGTTAGGTCCGAATATCACAGGAATACCATATACAGCCGCTTCCAGCACATTATGAATTCCAACTCCAAAGCCACCCCCAATATACGAAATCTCACCATATCGGTAAATGGAGGACAGCAGTCCGTAACAGTCGATAATCAAACAATCGGCCTGTGTCACATTTTCTTCCGTAGCCTCGGTATAGCGGATGCACGGACGTTTCACCTTATCTAAAATCTCCTTCAAATGACTGTCGCTCACCACATGAGGAGCAATAACCAGCTTCATCTCAGGATGCTCATTGAAATACTTGATAAAAATATCCTCATCCGGTCCCCATGAGCTGCCTGCAACAAAAGTCAACGAATCACCTTTGAACTTCTCCACCAGCGGAAGCTGCTTGGCTTGATGGCAGATATCCAGCACGCGGTCAAAACGAGTATCGCCCACAACTGTCACATCGGTCACGCCAATTGTCGCCAGCAATTCTTTGGAAACTTCGTTCTGTACAAACAAATGAGCAAAAGTCCTCAGCACCTCACTATATCTCTTCCCATACCAACGGAAAAAAATCTGATTGGGACGGAAAATGGAAGATACGCTATAGGTGGGAATACCTCTCCTATGCAACTCATTCAAGTAATTCTGCCAAAATTCGTACTTGATAAAAAACACCATACAGGGATTAGCCAATTCTACAAACCGACGGACATTACGCGGAGTGTCGAAAGGCAGATAGCAGACAAGGTCTGCCCCCTGGTAGTTCTTTCTCACTTCATACCCTGAGGGAGAAAAGAAAGTCTGCAATATTTTATATTCGGGATGCTCCTTACGGATACGTTCTATCAAAGGGCGTCCCTGTTCGAACTCACCCAATGAAGCTGCATGAAACCAAATATAACGGGCATTTTTGTCTATCTTGTTACGCAAGATATCAAATACTTCCCGGTGTCCTTTCACCATTTTGGCGGGCTTGGCGCTGAACAGGCCGGCAACCTTCACCCCGAATAGATAAATATAGATGACTAGGTTATAAATCATAACTACCGGCTATTACTTGAGCACTTCCACAGCCCGACGAATGCGTCGCAATGTTTCTTCTTTCCCTAAAACGGCTGAAATATCAAACATATGCGGGCCTTTACCTTCGCCTACCAAGGTTAAACGGAAAGCATTCATTATATTACCCAAGTGATAACCTTTATCTTCTATCCATTTCATGACCACAGCCTCCTGATTCTCCAGCGAGAAGTCGTCCAAGGCCTCCAATACGTCCGCCAACTCCAGCATACGTTCGGGAGAGTCCTCTTTCCAACGTTTTTTACGGGTCTTCTCATCATATTCCGTAGGAGCGACGAAGAAGAATTTGCAAGTTTCCCACAAATCCTTGATAAAACTTACACGATCTTTCATCAAGCCTACCACGGTCACCACTTTATCCATAGGAGCTTCAATGCCATGCTCTTTCAAGATCGGCATGAAAAGCCCGGCTACTTCCTCATTGCTTTTCTTCAATATATATTCATGGTTAAACCATTTTCCTTTTTCAAAGTCGAATTTTGCCCCGGCTTTGCTGCAACGGTGCAGGTCAAAAAGCTTCACCAGTTCATCCAAGGACATCAGTTCCTGGTCATTTCCCGGATTCCATCCCAACAGGGCAAGGAAATTGATAACAGCTTCGGGCAGGTAACCCGACTCACGATAACCGGAAGACACCTCACCGGTCTTGGGATCGTGCCATTCCAACGGGAAAACAGGGAAGCCAAGACGGTCACCATCACGCTTGCTCAGTTTACCGTTACCATCCGGTTTCAACAACAAGGGAAGATGTGCGAACTCGGGCATGGTATCCACCCAGCCGAAAGCCCGGTACAGCAGGACATGCAACGGAGCGGAAGGCAACCATTCCTCACCACGGATTACATGGGAAACTTCCATCAAATGGTCGTCCACAATGTTTGCCAAATGATAAGTAGGCAGTTCATCCGCCGATTTATATAAAACTTTATCATCCAAAATGGAAGAATTGATCACTACCTCGCCACGGATAATATCATGTACGTGTACATCTTCATTCGGTTCAATCTTGAAACGTACCACATATTGCTTCCCATCGGCAATCAGTGCATCCACTTCTTCTTTCGGCAGAGTCAAAGAGTTACGCATAGACATACGGGTAGAAGCATCGTACTGGAAATTAGAGATTTCCTGACGTTTGGCGTCCAACTCCGCCGGAGTATCGAAAGCAATATACGCCTTACCGCTGTCAAGCAACACCTGTACATATTTCTTATAAATATCACGACGTTCAGACTGACGGTAGGGGCCGTAGTTACCACCAAAGCTGACTCCTTCGTCGAAGTTTATCCCCAACCACTTAAACGACTCAATGATATATTCTTCCGCACCCGGAACAAAGCGATTTGAGTCGGTATCTTCTATACGGAAAATTAAATCTCCACCATGCTGGCGAGCAAACAGATAGTTATACAAGGCTGTGCGCACACCGCCGATATGCAACGCTCCCGTCGGGCTCGGAGCAAAACGAACTCTTACTTTTCTTTCTGACATTGTTGTTTTATATAAAATACGCTGCAAAATTAATCTAAATTTCCCGATTTTTTCGTATTTTGCGCGCAAAAATATACGATTATGAGAAGTTTCAAGACCAACCAACGGTTTTCATATAAAAATTTGATTTATAAAAGCCTTATTTTCATTGCCACAGTATCAGTGATAGTCTACTTTTTACCCAATGAAGGAAAGTTCAACTATCAATTTGATATAAACAAGCCTTGGAAATACGGACTGTTACAGGCATCATTTGATTTTCCGATTTACAAAAACGACATACAAGTACAAAAGGAACAGGACAGCATCCTGGCAGACTATCAACCTTATTTCCAGATAGACAAGGAAGCCGAAAAAAATGTCCTTTCCAAATTAAGGGAGGATTACAACAAGACCTTACGCCATTCACTGCCGGGCACGGACTATGTACGTTATATTGAACGCACATTAAAGGCACTGTATGAGGACGGAATCATTGCCGGAAATGACTTGAAGCGTATGGAGGAAGACAGTATCATTGCCATACGGCTGGTAGACAAGAATGTAGCTACGAGCCGTTTTATCGACCAATTGTACACCGTGAAGGAAGCCTATGAATATTTGCTGAATGCGGATACCACCCACTACAAAAAGAAGATATTACAACAATGTAATCTGAATGATTACATTACACCTAATCTGGTTTATGATGAAGAAAAGTCCGAGGCGGCGCAAAAAGACCTGCTCTCTAATATTTCATGGGCAAACGGCTTTGTGCTGAACGGACAAAAGATTATTGACCGTGGAGAAATTGTTGATGAGCAAACTTACAACATATTGGAATCCTTACGCAAGGAATGGGAAAAACGTAGCGACTCGGTACAAGAGAAAAGACTGACATTGGCCGGACAAATATTATATGTAGGAATCTTCCTGTTCTGCTTCATGGCCTATCTGGAGTTGTTCCGGGCAGATTATTATGAACGGAAAGGAACACTCACCCTGCTATTTGCGCTGATTGTGTTCTTCCCCGTCCTGTCTTCCATTATGGTGGAACAGAACTTGTCAAGTATTTACGTGGTTCCATTTGCCATGATTCCGATTATAGTCCGTGTTTTCCTTGACTCAAGAACGGCATTCATGGCACATGTCACTATCATTTTGCTTTGCTCCATCACTTTACGTTTTCCACATGAGTTTATCTTGTTACAGGTAGTGGCAGGAATGGTGGCGATCTATAGTTTGAGAGAATTGTCCCAACGGTCGCAATTGTTACGGACGGCTTTGGTTGTATTTATCAGTTACGCTTTATTATATTTTGCTTTCGAGCTGATTCATGAAGATGATTTGACCAAGCTGAATACGCGCATGTACATCTATTTTATGATCAACGGTATCTTACTGCTGTTCGCTTATCCGTTACTGTTCCTTTTGGAGAAAATATTCGGTTTTACTTCAGATGTGACTTTGGTGGAACTGTCAAATATCAACAATAGCTTGCTTCGGGAAATGTCCGAAGTAGCTCCGGGCACTTTCCAACACTCATTGCAGATGGCAAACCTGGCTGCTGCGGCGGCAAACAAGATTGGAGGTAAAAGCCAGCTGGTGCGTACGGGAGCATTATATCATGACATCGGTAAAATGGTGAATCCGGCTTTTTTCACAGAAAACCAGTCGGGAGTCAACCCGCACAAGAGTTTAAGTTATGAACAAAGCGCCCAGGTTATCATCAGTCATATCACCGACGGACTGAAACTGGCGGAAAAGCATAATCTGCCCAAAGTGATCAAAGACTTTATCAGTACCCATCATGGACGGGGACTGACGAAGTATTTCTACATTTCATATAAAAACGAACATCCTGACGAAGAAGTGGATCAGGAAAAGTTCCGCTACCCCGGTCCGAACCCGTTCACCAAGGAACAGGCCGTCCTGATGATGGCCGACTCTGTAGAAGCGGCTTCACGCAGCCTGCCGGAGTACACGGAAGAAAGCATCAGCACACTGGTAGATAAGATTATTGACACACAGGTATCTGAGGGGTATTTCAAAGAATGCCCTATTACGTTCAAGGATATAGCAACAGTCAAAGCACTGTTTAAAGAAAAGCTGAAAACGATGTATCACACCCGAATCAGTTACCCGGAACTAAGGAAGTAAGCAATCCTGCACAAGCATCTTCCAGTATATCAAGCACGTTCTCGAACCCTTGCGCACCGCCATAGTAAGGGTCGGGAACATAGTCTGCCACTTTGGTGCGGCAATAATCCGTCATGCGATGGATTTTCTTTTCCGTTTCCAGATCGGGAGCACGCTCCATCAGGTCCTCTATATTACGGTCGTCCATGCCGATGATCATATCAAAATGATAGAAATCCTCCGTACAGACAGGACGGGAACGATGGGTCAGATTGTAACCGCGGCGGGAAGCATGCATCCGCATACGGCTGTCGGGCAATTCCCCTCTATGATAACTCAGGATTCCGGCAGAATCCACCTCTATCTCGTGTTCCAGTCCTTTTTTCTTTATGAGAGTACGCATCACTTCTTCTGCCGAAGAAGACCTGCAAATGTTACCGAGACAGACAAAAAGTATTCTTTTCATATATAATCTACAAATGAAGGTATTCTTTAAATGATTTCACATCACGGTTCATGATCAGCTCTTCAGGAAACCCGGTAAGCTGCAACAATTCATACAAATTATCGTAACGGGCTATATCAAACGAAATATGCGCGTCACTTCCCAAAATGACCGGAACTTCATATTTCTTGCATAAACGGAGAATGGTGAGGTTGTTCTCACGGGCATTGGGTTTGTTACGGGTGGGTTTTAAAGAACTGTTATTTATTTCCAATAAAGTATGGTGTTCTTTGGCTGCCAATACCATCGGTTCAAAATGTAACGCCGCCGTACCGTCTCCGGGGTGACTGATAATATGAATAAAAGGATTGCTGATAACCTGTACCATTCCATGGGTGTTTTCTTCTATCGTTCCATATTCATAACATAAAGAGTGGATACCCGCAATACGGATATCAAGCATCTTCATATAATCCTCGTCCAAATCGAGGTTTCCTTTACCATCCAGAATATTAATCTCAGCCCCCAACAACAGCTCCACCCCATACATCCGGCGGGGAACCACATGCAAGTTTCTAAAATAAATAGGATGGCAAGTACCGGGAACACCGGGCGAATGTTCCGTTATCCCTAAAACCTTCAATCCCTTATCGGCGGCAGCTTGCGCCATTTCTTGTAAAGTACTGAATGCATGCCCGCTGGCAATGGTATGGGTATGTACGTCTAATTCTATCTTCATCTTTATTTTCGTTTATCTTTTCTATTATCGTCCAGTGCATGGACCGGTTACTGTGGATCTACATCATAATAAACTAACAACGAACGGAAACGTTCATCTTCCAATATGGCACGTTGTACGGCAAGCAGATAATCACGCACTTTCTTTATAGAAGCATTCTGCTCCACTTTCACAATCATTTTTTTTATAAATAAGGTCTGGATACGGGCCACCGGCGGTTTGTCCGGACCCAATACCCTGTCGCCCAATCCGGAACGGAGCTGTGCCGCCATGGTATCCGCCGCCAAATCCAGAATATCCTCTTTGCGGTGTTTCAGATATACATAAATCAAACGATAATAAGGAGGATATTTGAACATCTGCCGTTCTGCCAATTGGTCATAATATAACTGCTCATAGTCATTATGCATCACTTGATGAATAACGGGTAAATCGGGCGATTTGGTCTGAAGGATAACCAGTCCTTGCTTATTTTTACGCCCGGCACGTCCTGCTACTTGGGCCATCAGTTGGAAAGCACGCTCATAGCTCCGGAAATCCGGGAAGTTCAACATCGTATCCGCATTCAGAATCCCCACCACACTGACATGATCAAAGTCCAATCCTTTGGACACCATCTGCGTACCAATCAGGATGTCCGTCTTGCCCTGTTCAAAATCCGCGATAATTTTCTCGTATGCGGTACGGGTACGAGTGGTATCCAAATCCATCCGGGCGACTTTCGCCTCGGGGAATATCAGTTTTATATCATCTTCTATACGCTCTGTACCGAAACCGCGATGCATCAATTCCACTCCGCCACACGTCGGGCAGGAACGGGGAACTTGATAGGTATATCCGCAGTAATGGCAAGTCAGCTGGTTCAGCCCCTTATGATACGTCAGACTCACATCACAGTTCTTGCATTTAGGAACCCAGCCGCAGGTATGACATTCTATCATCGGAGCGAAACCGCGACGGTTCTGAAACAGGATAACCTGCTCCTTACACTCCAATGCCTCTTTTATCTGCTTGACCAGCGCCGGTGAGAAAGGGCCCTGCATCCGCTTCTGATGCGCCAGTTCCTTGATGTCAACCAGTTCTATATGAGGAAGCCGGATATCTTTATATCTTTCTTTCAATTCTACCAAGCCATACTTTCCCGAGGTAGCATTAAAGTAAGTTTCCACACCAGGAGTAGCCGTCCCCAGCAGCACTTTCGCCTTGAACATAGAGGCCAGCATGATGGCTGAGCTACGGGCATGGTAACGTGGGGCGGGGTCTTGCTGTTTATACGTATTCTCGTGTTCCTCATCTATGATGACCAGCCCCAAGTTACGAAAAGGCAGAAAAATAGAGGAACGGACTCCGAGAATCACGTCATAGCTCTTCTCTCCCAACTGTTTCTGCCATATCTCCACCCGTTCAGCGTCCGGAAACTTGGAATGATAAATACCCAGCCGATGTCCGAACACCCTTTTCAAACGCTCAGTTATCTGAGTGGTCAGTGCAATTTCCGGAAGCAAATATAAGACCTGCTTTCCTGTTTTCAGCACCTCCTGAATGAGGTGGATATAAATTTCCGTCTTGCCACTGGATGTAACGCCATGCAGAAGACATACATTTTTCTCTCTGAAGCATTGAAGAATGTTGCCATAAGCCTGTTGCTGCGCAATATTCAGCGGATTAATATCACCGGTATCCGAAATTCCTTTATCCAAACGTCCTATCTCCTGATGATAGACCTCAAAGACTTTCTTTTCGACCAATCCGTTAAAAACGGCCGCAGACCCTCCAGACTTTTCAAGCAGCTCTTTCTTTGTTACTTCCTTTAAAGCATACCCTCTGGCTACCCAACCGGACAATTCCACATACTTCATTAATATCATCAATTGTTTAGGAGCACGTGACAATTCATTGAACAGCCGTTGTAAGTAAGCCTCATCCGCTTCTCCGTTCACCAATCTCACCCTTGCCTCAGTACGCGGTTTGTAATTACGTTTCAGTTCCTCCTTGACAAAGATGGCCTCTTTGTCCAACAAAGACTTGATGACAGTCAACACATTTTTCAGTCCGCTGTTTTTTTCCAACTGGGTTACACACTGTTCTGTATCCCGGCTCAACAAATCCAGAATTTTCTGCTCTTTCTCCGGTAAGGGTGCAGTAGCTTCAAAATCGGGATTATATTCCACCAACGTTTCGCTTTCCAGTTTCATACCCGAAGGGATAGCCGCCTTGTACACATCTCCTAATGTACAAAGATAATATTCCGCCAGCCATTGCCAGAACTCATATTGTTTCGGTAACAGTACCGGAGATGAATCCAGCACTTCAGCTATATCCTTCGTTTCATACCCCTCCGGGGCCGCATAATGTACATTTGTCACTATTGCCGTATAGAACTTTTTCTTTCCAAACGGAACAACCACCCGACAACCAATCTGTACCATCTCTTCCATCTCCTGAGGAAGGGAATAAGTGTATTGGTTGGCAATAGGTAATGGAACTATGACATCTACGAATTTTTTCATGGTGCAAAATTACAAAAAAGGAGGCATTCTTCACTGAATGCCTCCTTTTTATCTTTTATTAAATAAGGTTGTCTAGAACAAGTATGCCAAAGAAACTTGCCAAGTGTTGTTCTTTATATTAACAGAATGGTGTCCATCACCCGATCCACCCTCTGTATAATATTCATAAGTACCAGTCTTGCTCAGAGCAAAATTATAATTAACCCCTAACTGTAAATGACGTATCAATTTAAGACCTGCTCCTACATTGAAACTGGTTGTAGATTTTTTCAATGACAATTCACGCGTCCATATTTTATTGCCAATATTAAAATCAAACTGGGGACCTGCAGCAATATAAGCACCCAACATGCTACCAAGGCCAAAGGACCATTTCAAATTCACAGGAACTGCAAATGTCTTTAACTTCATTGTTTTCTCTCCATCGACCCCTAAGTCTGTCTGAGAATATAAAGCGGCAACATCTGCCCCTATCCCGATAATAGGCAGGGTGAATTCAGCCATCGGACCCACAAAAAAACCAGTCTTATTATCCCCTTTAAAAGCATCCTTTGAAAAACTCAATTTTGAAATATTCAAACCACCTTTTACTCCAAAGTGCAACTGAGCCTGAGCAGGAGCAGCCATCATCAAACATACAGCTACCATTAATACACTAATAATCTTTTTCATGTTTGTCTATTTTTAGTTTACGCCACAAAGATAAACACTTTTTCCATGTATAATGTTCAATCTCCCAGGAAAGTTACATTACGCTTTCCAATCCCCCCTTCCAAGAAGAAATATCAAACAAAAAACGGACAGAATTTTTTATTCTGTCCGCCATGTTCTCTTTCTAATATTCTTCCTCATTAAAAAAGAAATCCTCTTTGCTCGGATAATCCGGCCAAATATCTTCTATACTTTCATAGATTTCGCCTTCATCTTCCATCTCTTGCAAGTTTTCGATTACTTCCAACGGAGCGCCCGAACGCATTGCATAGTCAATCAACTCATCCTTTGTAGCAGGCCAGGGAGCAT
>ENA-OYZZ01000688-OYZZ01000688.1-human-gut-metagenome-genome-assembly--contig:-NODE-688-length-14091-cov-4.551439_pt1 | contig 14091 bp, 4 predicted proteins | sample MGYA00244199_ERZ653482 | MGnify/ENA primary metagenome ERZ653482 (study PRJEB26926, sample SAMN06165036) | human gut metagenome | biome: ENVO:00009003; feature: ENVO:2100002; material: ENVO:00002003...
AGCGTCAGATGTGTATAAGAGACAGCGGCGGTGACGCGTATGCGGCGGCTCTTTTGGTTGTGCGCCAGTTCCACGGTCGTATCGGGTTTCAGGGTGATTTCACCGGCAAATCCCTTGAATTTCGGGTTTTTCACCTTGGCGTTGGCCGTGCCTTTGGTGTTGTCCGCCGTTTTGCCGTCCGTTTTGTCCTTCCCGTCCTTATTTTGCCCGTCCTTCCCGTTGGCGGCGGCTTCCTTCTCTTTTTCTTTTTGTGCCTTGGCCTTCTCCCGTTCACGGTTGCTTTTGTCCTTGGCTTTCTTCCGTTCGCTGGCCGAGAATTTCTTGTTGACCTCTTTCAGGAAAGAAGAGAAATTGTACAGCGTTTCCAGGTTGAAGCGTCCGTTTATCGTAGCCGAACGCTGGTTGTTGATGGTATTGCCGTAAGAAGTTCCGTCTTCCAGTTCCATGCCGCGTTCCCAGGAATAGTTGGCCGTGTAATTGCCGTCGAGGGACATCCACGAGAAGCACGGTATTTTTTCGAGCGGTACTTTGTACGAGGCCGTGAAGTCCTGTTGGTAGTCGAGCGGAGTTCCGAATCCTTTGATGCTGTGCCATACGGAATCTTTCCATACTTGGTACTGGTCTGCATAGAGATCCTTGTTGACCGGAACGTTCGGCTCTTCGATTTCCGCATGGGTGGCGGAGTTGAACGAGAAGTGAAGGTTTTTGGTCAAGTCCCACTTCAGACTGAAATCGCGGTTCCACAAAAACTCTTTGGAGAAGGAGAGAGGGAGCGACGTCGGGTCTTCCAGATTCTCGATGTCCCGTTCCTGGTACTCGTAATAGTTGCGCAGGATGTTCGTGTTGAAGCTGATGTTTTGCGGCAAGTAGTTGAAGTTCTGGTCGCGGATGATGTCCCACCATTTGCTCTTGCTTTTAATCATCTTCTTGAACGGCTCGAAAGGCTTGTATTCGGGAGAATAGTTGTAGTTGAACGCTCCGTTCCAGTTTTTTTCCGTTTCCCAAGCCGTGGTTTCGCCCGTCTTGTTGGACTCGCTGTGCGAATAGCTGAACGAGAAGTTGGCGGGGTCGTATGGCATGGGGTGTTTGGGCGTGGCGATGTTGAACTTCACGTTGCTCAGGCTGAAGTTCTTATTCGTGGTCTCTGTGGTGGTCAGGCTTCTCAACGAGTCTTTTTCGTGTTCCGTGGTGCAAGCGTCGAGAGCGTCTTTCAGCAACATGTCCGTGTCGAGCGGATTATATTTCGGTTTGATGACCTCTTTGTTGAACGAATAGTAAATGGGCGCCGTGAAGCGTACTTTCTCCGGCAGCAGCTTGCCCAGTTCGAAGCTGGTCGTGATGCTGTAATTGTACATGTCTTCCTGGTTGCGTTCGCTCACTTTGTCTTCTATGCCTCCGAATCCGGCTGTTTCCATGTGTCCGGTCAGATTGACGGAACCCAGGTCGGAGAATTGTATATTCAGGGTACCCTGTGCGGCCCAACCGCCATCATTGCTGTATTCCTGTAGGCGAAGCTCGTTGGCCCATACTTCCACCGACTTGGTTGCACGGGCATTGTTGCGCACGCCGATCATGATGGTCTTCACCTCGCCCAAGGTCGGGTTACCCATGACGCTTACCTTGTTGTTCGGCCGGTTGTCGTCGTAGACGGAGAAGAGTGTGGTCAGGTTGGTATTGCCGAGGCTCTTCTCGCGGTTGCGTGCCTGTTTCACTTTGGTGAACACCGAGAGGTCGATATCCAGCATATTCTCTTCAGGCCATACGGCGCGGCACTGTTCGGCGGAATAAGTGTCGTAGCGTCCGGCTGCCGTCAGCTTCAAGGGAATTTCGTATTCGTAGAAGTTGTTCTTGTAGTCCGATCCGAGCCGGATGAAGATACTGGTCTGATTGTCTTCCGTTTCGGTTACATTCTCGGCCAGCGCGTTGGCATGGACGAACATTTGGAGGTGTTTGTACTGGCGCATGTCCAGGTTGGTGTTCTTGTACACGGCGCGGGCGTCTCCCGTGGCCAGGTTACGTACCGTCAGCGAGAGAGCCTGTTCGTTGTCTTCGGCCAGTTGGCTTTGTGCCGGATCCACTACGCGGCTGATGCCCGGAGGCAGTACGTAGTTCACCGGTGTCTTGTCGTTGTTTTCTTCGATGTTGACAGCCGATATTTCCATGCTTCCGTTCGTGACGGGCATTTCGCCGGCATAAAGAGCCTGTTCGTAGGAACGCCATTCGGCTTTCACCAGATCCAGTGTGGCGAAACGAAGGATGACGGGCTGTTCGAAACCGGTCAGGAACATACGCATGAACCGTATGCTCGTGAAATCGTTGATGTTGCCCACTTTCTTTTGGTATTCGGTAAGCGGTATGCGGAACTGATACCAATTCACCTCTTCCGTGTTGCCGTTGCGGAGCTTGACGCTTGCCGTACGTTTGTCCACGATATGGTTTTGCCCCACAATGAAGTCTTCCGGACGGATGCTGATTTTATATTGGTAATATTTCTCGTACTCGTTCAATGTGTAGTCCTGATTGATGTCTTCCACGTCGGGTGTGGTCTTGTATGAAGTGTCGTACGATTCGTTTGCGTTTTCATTCGACCGCGAGTTGCCTTCCGGCAGGTTGATATACTTGTAACGGTCGAGGATGCTGCGTTGCTGGGCGTCGTAGTCTGACCCCCGGAAGTAGTGGTAATCGTCTCCGGCCGGGTCGTTCATCAACGAATCGTACACTTGCGGGCTCACTTTCCCTTGTACGGCCATGAGAAACTCACGGTAGGCGCCGAATGTACGTTCTTCTTCGCTGTTGAGTCCGTTCAATCCGATGTCCTGTCGTTCGCGTGCTCCGGATTCGTTGTTGAAGGCATAGACCACGCTGGTGGTGTTGGGCACGCGTCCCCACGCCGTTTCCGTGTAATAGTTGGAGTTTCCGTCGATGGGCATTCCGCTTTCGAAGAATTTCTTTCCGTCGTGGAGGATGTCTTCGCTCACTTCTCCTAAGTTCAAATAGAAGTCACCTCCGTAATCGCCGCCCTTGTCACGGGTGTAGATGAACGGGTCGAGCAACCAGAATTCTACGTATTCGATGTTGGCCGTCTCGAAATCGTTGGTGTCCAATTTACGCATCATGCCACCCCAACGGGTTTTGGGGTTGGTGAGTCTTCCGTTGTAGTCCAAGTTCGGATCCAGGTTGTAGGCTCCCCGTTCGGTAGGGTAGAAAGCGAGGTTCATTACCGGGAGCGAGGCGGCCGAGTTGTAACTGGTCTGCGTCTTGTTGGGATAGAGTTCCCGTTCGTACACTTCGCGTACATAGTGGTTGGAGAGTTGGTTCAGGTCGCTCTTGATATGGGCGGGCGTAAGCGAGGAGCTTTGACGCGTGAAGAGCGGATCCACGGTGTACCAGCTCAACAGGGCGCGGTTGTAGCCTCCGCGCACGTCGTTGACGAGCTTACTTTCTTCAAAGTCGGACGGCACGCTGGAAATCATCCAGTTGGTGGGCTGCATCACGCTGATGCCGTTTTTCGTGTTCTCGAAGTCGTCGATGTAGGAAGCCGACCCCTGTATCTTCTTGTTTTGCCCGGCAATGAGTTGGGCGAACTCTCCGGTAAAGCTGATTTGCGACGGCTCGGTCACGTCGATGAGCGGTATTTTGTCTATCAGGTTGGTCAGCCATTGGCTTTCTTTCTTCCACGAGAGGTTGACGCCCCACAGGGTGTTTTTCAAAGGTTCTTCGCCCATGTTTACTTTTGTGGTGAGCGGCTGTTCGTTCAGGAACATGAACGTTCCGCCGAACGTGAAGTCCTTGCTCACGTCATATTGCAGGTTGAATCCTACGAGCGTTTTGCGCTGCATGCCGTAGTTGTCGTTGCTTTCGAAGTCCACGCTTACGTTCGTGCCGGCATCGATGATGCTTTGGTTGATGATGGTCACCACGCCCATCGAGTAGTCCACCGTATAGTCCGTGTTTTCCGTCAGCGTCACGCCTCCCGCCGTTACGGTCACGGAGCCTTGCGGCACGTTCATGGCGCCGAGGCTGATTTCGGCACCGTTGTTTCCCTTGTACTCTCCGGAGAGCAGGAATTTGTTCTTTTCCGCTATTTGTTTGGCCATGGTCTTGGTGGAGTCGTACAGTGCGTCGAAACAATATTTCTCGGCCAAGGCTTCATCATTCAGGTATTGGCGCAGGTGGCTTCCGAAAGGTTCGGTTACGGGGAAGTAGATGCGTCCTTTATTGATGGTGTATCCTTCCACATAGTCGAACTGTCCGTTCGGATTCGGACGGTTGTTGGCATCCAGACGGTCTAAGTTCATTACCCGCAGGAGCTTGGTGTTTTTGTATTTGGCTTCGGGAATGTAGGACACGTACACCCCGGCAGAGTCGCTTTGGTATTGGATGTCCAGCTTGAATTTGTCCTTTTGCGTGGTGGTAGCTCCCAGGCTATACACGTTTTTCATCATCAAGTCCCAGTTGCCCATCTGCGGTGTGTTCGATGTGTTTTTCAGGGCCTTGACGAACAGGGCTTGGGTATTGTCGGTCAGGTCGGCCGAGAACTCGCCCACTTGGTAGGTTGTGCCGTTGTAGGTGTATTCGAAGGCTACGGCCAGGACTTCGTCCGGTTGCAGGGTAAAGTTGAGCGACACGTAGCCCAATGAATTGTTTACGGTGTATTCCGAAGAAGACAACAGGCGTGCGCTTTGCAGCTTCTCGTAGTCCACGCTGCCTTCAAAGCCCGCGATGGCGTCCAGGTCGCTCGACGTCTGACTGATGTCGCGTGCGGCGGCATGCTGTGTGGTCATGGTCGAATAGAGGGTGTTGGCGGCATTGGCGGCCACTTGCACGCTGCCTTTGCTCCAGATCGGGTTGGAAATATGGTCATGTTCGCCCAGGTCGGTGAAGGCCACGATATTGCGGTTGCTTTCATAACTTCCCGTTTTGTTCGTCACCCAAAGTTCGATACGCTTGATGGTGACGCCGGACATGACGGTGGGCAGCTTGCTCATGTTCTGGTCATAATGTTCGCGGAAGAAGTGGGCGAGAAAGAAATGTCGGTTTTCTTCGTATTCGGTAGCCGAGAATTCGTAATTGTGCGTTTGTGTGCCTCCCTTGGACGACACGCTTTTCGAGGCCGATTTCTTTTGGGAAACGACCGTTTGCAGTTTCAGTTTGCCGAATTGCAGGTCAGCCCGCAGGCCGAACAGCGAGGAAGCGCCTTTGATGAGCGAGGAATTGGTGGGAAGCGACACGTTACCCCCTTCTATCAACTTGATGATTTCGTCTTCCTTGCCTTCGTAGCGCAGTTTCATGCTTTGCGCGTCGAAGTCGAACGTGGCGTCGGTGTTGTAGTTCAGGTTCATGTTGATTTTGTCGCCCACGCTACCGTTCATGCTCATGTTGATTTTCTCTTCAAAATCGAATCCGAAGGTCTTCCGGCGGTTTTCCGATAGGCTCGGGTTGTCCGTCTTCTTCAGGTTACCCCCGATTTTCAGTTCGGCGGAACCCTGGGTTTTGATACGCACGCCGCCGGGACCGAATATTTTCTCGGCCGGTCCCAGGTCGAACTGCATGTCCGTGAAGTCGAATTTGTTTTTGCCTTCATTTTCGAAAGCTTCGCTGTTCTTTTGCCGGTAGTAGTTCTGCAAGGACTTTTGCAGGCTCCATTCCTGGTATTCTTCCGGCGACATCAGCAAAGGGGCGTTCAGGTAACTGTCGCCCACTTTGGTACCGATGGTGTAATTGCCTGTCGCCGGGTCGTAAACGGTATCCGTTTTCAGGTTGTCCGGGTCTTTCAGGTCCAAGCTTCGTTTTTTCAGATCGTCTTCGTCGCGGGGCGCCGTCCGCTTCACGCTGAAACGTGGCCGGATGGTGTCCGGTTCGGCCGGAGCCGGGGTCTCGTTCCGGGGTATATGCAAGAAAGCGGCACCTCCCATGTCCGCCAGTGCGTTGGCACTGATGGCCAGAAGGATGAGGTAGAGCCACTTTTTGCGTAAATCGCTCACGCTCGGCATTCTTCGAGCAAGCTCGGTCTGCGCTCGCTTAATCGCGATTTTCAAGTTTCTTTTCATGCTGTTCCGTTGGGCTATGAAGCTTTCGGCTTCCTATAATCTTTTGAGGGCAAGTTTGATGACACGCTCCACGGCGGCCTCCGGTTCTTCTTTCAGGATGGCCAATGCGACCTTTTGCGAGGGGGCGGGCGGGAAGCCCAGCATGGTAAGGGCGGCCACGGCCTCTTCCAGTATTTCGGAATGTCCGGTTGCCGCGGTCGCGGAAGTGCCGGGGGCTGCCGTCCCTTCGATTTCCACCGATGCGATTTTGTCTTTCAGGTCCACGATGATGCGTTGGGCGGTTTTCAGCCCGATGCCTTTCACGGTCTTGAGCAGCTTGTCGTTGCCGGAACTGATGACGTTGACCAATTCTGCCGGTGTGAGGGCGGAGAGAATCATGCGTGCCGTGTTGCCCCCGATGCCCGACACGCTGATGAGCAGCAGGAAGAGGGCACGTTCCTGGCGGGTGGAAAAACCGTAAAGTACGTAGGCGTCTTCGCGGATGGCTTCGTAAACGTATAGTTTGGCCTCCTGCTTGCCTTGCAGGGCTGAAAATGTGTTCAAAGAGATGTTGAGGCCGTATCCCACGCCGTGGCAATCTATGACGGCGATGGCCGGAGTGAGTTCGGCCACTTGGCCCTTCACGTATTCTATCATGTCTTTTTTTGCTAAATATACTTTAAGAAAACGTGTCCGTCACCTCTTTATTGTGCGCACGCGTTAATTTTTATAGGGCATGCAGAAGAAATGTGAAAAATGCCGGACAACCCTTGACTTTATGCTTCATGAGACTGGCGTATATGCGTCCGGTTGTCCCGTCGATGGGAAATACGCGATTCTCGCGCGTCGGCTTTTGGGCAAAGTGTTATCCGGAAATGGAAGTAAGGTGTCAAAATGCACGTTTCCGCTTCATGCCGTGCACGGAATATGGGGCGGCTGTCAGGAAAAAGCAAGGTTCTTGTATCCATTTGCCGGACGGTTTCGGAACCGGATTTTCACCAGATAATTCAGAAAAGCCGTTTTCTGGCCTTCCGTTCCCGTCTTTTAGCCGTCCGAAAAACGTTTTTCACGAGCTTTGTCCGTTTTTGTGCGGAGAAACTTTTTTCGCTTTCAAGAGATTGAAAAATCATTCGCTTGAGATTAAATGTTAAATATACGGTTTTGGAGTGCATAAACTCCGTATATACCGTATATTTATTCATTTTGTCGCGCTATTTGGAGGCGTTTTTTTCTGTTTTTCTCGTAGGAAGTTATGAAAAATGTCGGACAAATCCGATTGTCCGACCTTACTTTGGGCGTGTGTTTATTTCAAGTACCAGGCCAGCGGGCTGTCTATGGCACGCAGGCCTTCGGCCATGCTTTGCGCGTTGAGTTGTGCACCCTTGAGCGAGGTGTGCGTGTGGTCGCGGTTATAATAAGCTTTGGCGTCTTCTTGGCCTATCCGGTCGAGGGCATCGGCCGAGATGTTGTGCAAGTCCACGAACTCTACGGCGGTTTGGGCCACTACCTCCCGATACCATTTGCCGTAGCTGTCGTTGCGGCGTTCTATCTTTCCGCCGGGCCATTCGTTGCGGGGCGTGAGGGACACCAGAATCGGCGTGGCACCCTTTTCGCGCACGTCGTCGATGAATTTTTTCAGGTACCATCCGAAGGAGTAAATGACTTCGTTGTAAACTTTATCTCCTTTGTTGACCCGGTAAACGTGACTGGTGTCCTGTGCGCAGGCAATGACACCGCGGGCCTTGCCCCGGTCGATGTCACCGATGTCGTTATGGCCGAACTGTATCAACACGAAGTCGCCCGGTCGAAGGGTGTTGTAGACACGTTCCCAACGGTTTTCTTCCAGATAAGTGCGTGTGCTCCGTCCGGCTTTGGCTTCGTTCGCCACGGTGATTTTGTCCGTGTCGAAGATGGTTCCCGCCTGGCTGCCCCAACCCCACATGCCGTCCGGGTCTTTGTCCTCGTTCTTTACGGTGGAATCTCCCGTGATGAAGACCACGGGCTTGCCTTTCTCGCGTTTCACTTGCGCAGCGGGCGGTTCGAGGTTCGTCAGGCAAGCCTGCAAGGCTTTCAGCGCGGGGTGCGTGGAAGCGGCCAGTCCTTCGGCGGTCGAACGGGCGTTCAGGCGTGCGCCGAACGCACTGGTGTGGATGCGGTCCAGATAGAAGTGGTAATCCACCTTCCATGCCGAGAACCGGTCGTATTTCGAGGCCGATATTTCGTTCAGGTCTACGAAGGGTATGCCTTGCTCTTCGGCCACTTGCCGCGCCCAAAGCCCGAAGGTCCCGTCCACGCGTGCGATGTGCCCGGGGCGTTTCGTGTCCCATGCGTTGCGGGGCGTGAGCGAGAGCAGGATGGGGTGTGCGCCCAAAGCCTTGCATTCGCGGACGAAGCGGCGCAGGTATTCGCCGTAGCTGTAGACGGTTTCCTCCTCGCCCGTCTCCTTGATGGCCACACGGAGCGAGTCCGTGGGGCTGATGCCGCGGATGGAAGCCCGTGCGCGGCCGCTGTCGAAGGGACCATTGTCATTGTGCCCCAGTTCGATGATGACATAGTCTCCCTTGCGGATACCTTTCTTCACGTCCGGCCAAAGCTTGCGGTAGAACGTGCGGCTGCTCGTGCCGCCCAAGGCATGGTTTTCCACGGTCAGCTTGTCCGCGTCGAAATATTCGTGGGCGAAATACCCCCAGCCCCATTGGCCGTTGTCGCCGTTGCCTTTCGTGCCGGTACGCATCGTGGAGTTTCCCACGAGGAAGAGCACGGGGTGGTTGCCCTTTCGCGACGAACCGGGCACGGGGCGTGCCGTGTTGGCTTTTTCCAAGCTGTCGAGTGTGAGGTCCGTGACGTGGTTCACGTCTTCCATCGGGCGGAAGTCTTTGGGGGTTTGGGCGGTGGAACATAATCCGCATCCTATTAAAAGGGCGGAAAGCATACAGGTCTTCTTCATGTCAGTCAGTATTTCGATTGGTGTCGCAAAGATAATGTTTTGGACCGGATTCCAGCTCTTTCGATAGAGAAAAACTCTTGTTCCGAGAGTGAATCGTCTTGCAAATTACGGTCTGAATGCCTTTTTATGCTTTTTTTCCTTGGGCACTTGACGTAAAATAAGTACATTTGCGAGATATGTTTTGCCATGAAAAGGAAACAAGTCTTAATCTATACGACAAAATAACTAAAGAACTATGAGTTTAAACATCATTGTACTTGCCAAGCAAGTTCCCGACACCCGAAATGTCGGGCCGGATGCCATGACACCGGAAGGTACGGTAAACCGTTCTGCTTTGCCGGCCATTTTCAATCCCGAGGACTTGAATGCGCTGGAACAGGCTTTGAGGCTGAAAGATGCGAATCCGGGTTCTACCGTGACCGTCATCACCATGGGGCCTCCCCGTGCAGCCGAAGTGATTCGCGAGAGTTTATACCGTGGGGCCGATGGGGGCTATTTGTTGACCGACCGCGCTTTTGCAGGTGCCGACACATTGGCCACCAGTTATGCGCTGGCTGCTACTATTCAGAAATTGGGCATGCCCGATGTGATTTTGGGTGGTCGTCAGGCCATTGACGGCGATACGGCACAGGTAGGGCCGCAAGTGGCGCAGAAATTGGGCTTGCCTCAGGTGACCTATGTGGAAGAAATCCTGAAGTGCGCTGACGGGAAGATGACGGTGAAGCGTCATATCGACGGCGGTGTGGAGACTGTGGAAGCTCCGTTGCCCCTCGTGCTGACGGTGAACGGGAGTGCGGCTCCTTGCCGTCCGCGCAACGCCAAGCTGGTGATGAAATACAAGCGCGCCATGGTGCCGATGGAGAAGCCGGCGGAAGGGTTGGCCTATGCCGAAGAGTACGGAAAGAAACCTTACCTGACTTTGGGACAGTTGAGTACGGCCGATGTGGATGCCGACTTGAAGCAGTGCGGCCTGAGCGGTTCGCCCACCAAGGTGAAGGCCGTGCAGAACATCGTGTTCAAGGCCAAGGAGAGCAAGGTGCTGACGGCTTCCGATGCCGACGTAGAGGGATTGATACAGGAATTATTGGCTAACCATACAATCGGATAAAGATGAACAACGTATTTGTATATTGCGAGCTTGAAGGCACCACGGTGGCCGAAGTAAGCCAGGAATTATTGACCAAAGGCCGTAAGTTGGCCAATACGCTCGGCGTGCAGCTCGAAGCTGTGGCCGCCGGGGCGGGCATTACGGGAAAGATAGAACCGCAGATATTGCCATACGGCGTAGACAAGTTGCATATCTTCGACGCTCCGGGGTTGGCTCCTTACACGTCGTTGCCGCATACGGCCGTGTTGGTGAACCTGTTTAAGGAAGAGCAACCGCAAATCTGCCTGATGGGGGCCGACGTTGTGGGGCGTGATTTGGGTCCGCGTGTGTCGTCCGCCCTTCATTCCGGGTTGACGGCGGACTGTACTTCATTGGAAATCGGTTCCCATGAGGATAAGAAAGCCGGAAAGAAGTATGAGAACCTGCTTTATCAGATTCGTCCGGCGTTCGGCGGCAATATCGTGGCTACGATTGTGAATCCTGAGAACCGTCCGCAGATGGCCACGGTGCGCAGCGGCGTGATGAAGGCGGAAGTGCTCGATCCTAATTATAAAGGAGAAGTGATTGTGCATGATGTGGCCAAGTATGTACCGGAAACGGAATACGTGGTGAAGGTCATCGACCGCCATGTGGAGAAGGCTAAAAACAACCTGAAAGGCGCGGCCATCGTCATTGCGGGAGGCTACGGCATGGGCAGCAAGGAAGGCTTCGACATGCTCTACGAATTGGCGCACGAGCTTCATGCCGAAGTAGGTGGAAGCCGTGCGGCAGTGGATGCCGGGTTCTGCGACCACGACCTGCAAATCGGCCAGACCGGCGTGACGGTACGCCCGAAAGTGTATATCGCTTGCGGTATCTCCGGGGCCATCCAACATATTGCGGGCATGAAGGAAAGCGGCATCATCATTTCCGTGAACAGCGATCCGAACGCTCCGATTAATGCCATTGCCGACTATGTCATTAACGGTACGGTGGAGGAAGTCGTGCCGAAGCTCATCAAGTATTACAAACAAAACAGCAAGTAAACAACATGGCTAATTACTATTCAGATATACCGGAACTCAAGTATCACTTAGAGAATCCGATGATGAAGCGCATTGTGGAATTGAAAGAGCGCGACTTCAGGGACAAGGACGAATTTGATTATGCGCCGGTGGACTATGCCGACGCGATGGATTCGTATAATAAGGTGTTGGACATCGTAGGCGACATCACGGCCAATGTGATTGCCCCGAATGCCGAAGGTGTGGACGAAGAAGGTCCGCACTGCCACGACGGCCGTGTGGATTACGCCAGCGGGACGGTGGAGAACCTGGACGCCATGGTCAAGGCCGGTATGAACGGCATGACGATGCCGCGCAAGTACAACGGGTTGAACTTTCCTATTACGCCGTACACGATGTGTGCCGAGGTAGTGGCTGCCGCCGATGCCGGTTTCGGAAACATCTGGTCGTTGCAGGACTGTATCGAAACGTTGTATGAATTTGGCGACGAAGACCAGCACAGCCGCTTCATCCCGCGTGTATGTGCCGGGGAAACGATGTCGATGGACCTGACCGAACCGGATGCCGGTTCCGACTTGCAGAGCGTCATGCTGAAGGCCACCTTCGACGAGGAGAATAACTGTTGGAGGCTGAACGGCGTGAAGCGTTTCATTACGAACGGTGACGCCGACATCCATTTAGTGTTGGCGCGTTCGGAAGAAGGTACGAGGGATGGACGTGGTCTTTCCATGTTCATTTACGACAAGCGCGACGGCGGAGTGGACGTGCGTCGCATCGAGAACAAAATGGGTATCCACGGTTCGCCGACTTGCGAACTGGTGTATAAGAATGCGAAGGCTGAGTTATGCGGAAGCCGCAAGTTGGGTTTGATAAAGTATGTCATGGCATTGATGAACGGTGCACGCCTCGGCATCGCCGCACAGTCGGTAGGGTTGAGCCAGGCGGCCTACAACGAGGCTTTGGCATACGCGAAAGACCGTGAACAGTTCGGTAAGGCCATCATCAACTTCCCGGCCGTATATGACATGCTGGCCACGATGAAAGCCAAGTTGGACGCAGGTCGCGCGTTGTTGTACCAGACTTCGCGTTATGTGGATATTTACAAGGCATTGGACGACATAGCCCGCGAACGCAAGCTGACGCCGGAAGAGCGTGCCGAACAGAAGAAGTATGCCAAACTGGCCGACAGTTTTACGCCATTGGCCAAGGGTATGAATTCGGAATACGCCAACCAGAATGCTTACGACGGTATCCAGGTGCACGGAGGTTCCGGTTTCATGTTGGAATATGCTTGTCAGCGCATTTACCGCGACGCTCGTATCACTTCTATTTACGAGGGTACGACCCAGTTGCAGACTGTGGCGGCCATCCGTTACGTGACGAACGGGGCATACATCGCCACCATCCGTGATTTCGAGCAGCAGCCCGTGCTTCCGGAATATGAGAGCTACATGAACCGCGTGAAGGAGATGGCCAACAAGTTCGACGCTTGTACGAACGCCGTGAAAGAAGCCAACAATCAGGAACTGCACGATTTCGTGGCCCGTCGTTTGATGGAGATGGCAGCCGACACCATCATGTGTCATTTGCTGATGCAGGATGCCACCAACCGTCCCGATTTGTTTGCCAAGAGCCTGAACGTGTATGTGAACTATGCTGAGGCCGAGGTAGAGAAGCATTTCAATTTTATCCGCAAGTTCACGACAGAGCAATTGGATAGCTACCGCCAGATGGCTGTGGAAACGTCGGCTGAATAATCCGGTACGATATATGATCATCATGAAGAGGAATACTTTCTGTGTAAAAAAGAAGTATTCCTCTTTTTGTTAAAAATGGCTGTATCACAGGATGATTGTGGCTTTTTTTATAATTTTACACCCAAATAAATCAAGTTGGTTTGCCAGTAGGAAAAACAAAGTATGTCGGTTTGGAAGTGGGATAAGATATTTTTCCGGAGAAAAAAAGTGCATTCAGAGGGTGAAGAATGCACTGAAAGCAAGCGCTTGGAGGATTTCGAGAGGCAAATCGGACTTTTACTGCATAGCGACCGTTTCATAGCCCGAAGCGATTACCGTCCCATTCACGAAAGATATGCGGAACTGCATGTCAGTCTTTCCAATTTGGAAAAGATGGGGATGTTGGACATGTATTGCGAAAAGAACTGTATAGACCCGAAGAAAATGGATAGATTCCTTTGCCTGTATGAAGACTTGGGCAGTAAGGAGGGTTCCAAGGTAGTTGAAGCGCACAATGACGAATTTGTTAAAAGGCATTTGGCCAAAGACAAACTTTATCTTGATACGATACTTCGTAAGGTGGACCCTAATGTGAAGCTGGATGAGGAACAGCGACGGGTCGTATTGTCCGATGAGGACTACACGTTGGTTGTGGCCGGGGCCGGAGCCGGGAAGACAACGACCATGGCTGCGAAGGTGAAATACCTTGTGGAAAAAAGAGGGGTGGAACCGGAACAGATATTGGTCATTTCATATACGAATAAGGCGGTCGGGGAATTGCGCAGCAAAATCAATAAGGATCTGAAGATAGATTGTCCGGTGACGACTTTCCATAAGACGGGCTATGCCATACTGCGAAAGCGAGACACCGAAAGGAAGACGGTCGTGGATGGTGGCTTTATGTGGCATGTGGTCAACAATTATTTAAAAGGGAACATATTGGAGTGTCCGGAACTGGTGGATAAGCTGATATTGTTCTTCGGAAGCTATTTCGACGCACCGTATGAGGGAGACAATCTCAATGATTTCTTCAACTACATATCCAAAGCCGACTTTTCCACTTTGCGTGGCAATATGGATGAGTATGCAGAAAAGATTATAGACCAACGGACCGGCAAATGTGTCAGCATTGCCCACGAGACGTTAAGGTCGGTTCAGGAGGTCAGGATAGCGAATTTCCTGTTCATGAACGGCATCGACTACGTGTACGAGAAGATTTATCCTTATAATATGAGGTATACGTCTGTCTCTTATACACATCTCCGAG
>ENA-OYZZ01000692-OYZZ01000692.1-human-gut-metagenome-genome-assembly--contig:-NODE-692-length-14053-cov-3.878197_pt1 | contig 14053 bp, 10 predicted proteins | sample MGYA00244199_ERZ653482 | MGnify/ENA primary metagenome ERZ653482 (study PRJEB26926, sample SAMN06165036) | human gut metagenome | biome: ENVO:00009003; feature: ENVO:2100002; material: ENVO:00002003...
GCGTCAGATGTGTATAAGAGACAGCAGTATGGTTCTGTAGTATTTCTGCAACGGTGGATGCCCAAGTGACAGAGAGCTTGAAAGCTATCGGAATGGAAAACATCCGATGTGCACAGACACCGGGAATGACCACTGTAAGTTTTGAGAACAACGTATATAGAAGTACCTACACCGGAGTGGGCAAAGCCATAGATACCTGCTTGAGAAGCAAGACGAAGGGCGATTTGCAATTGGTGGTACTGGAAAACCGGATTCCCAGGCTTTGCATCAATCTGCCGGATACATTGACGGAAGCATACAGAAACGGGGAAATCAACCTGACACAAGTATATCAGCAAATGGGGATTACAGTAGATACGGATCCTGCCATGAAGGCATTGAAAAATGCCGGTCAGGAAGAAGTGCCGTCTGCCTGGAAGATGGATTTGGTGATATACCCCGATTTGTTTTTGGAGAACAATACGTTTGACGAACTGTATACATATGCCATCAACCTGAATCCGGCAGTGGAAATGGCTCTATGGAAAGGTGGGAAAATGACCGCACAAGTGATACTGCCCGTAGCCACCAATCTGAGTGGAGAGATGAAACGGATAAGACCGGGAATCATAGCTCTATCGCAGGATGTACGCTTCAGGCACAACATCTTCGGGAAAATGACGGTGGGTAACTTCACCAACAACAGATATGGTGCACAACTGGAAATAAAATACCGCACCAACAACGGACGCTGGGAACTGGGCGGAACGGCAGGCTCCACCGGTTTCTCCGCCATCACCCGGGAAGACGGCTGGTATATAGGCAGAAAACAGCGTATCAATGCCTCACTGAATGCTTCGTACTACGAACCACGCCTCAACTTGCAGTTCGACTTGAAAGCAGGAAGATATATTTACGGTGATTATGGAGTGAGAGGAGACTGTACGCGGCACTTCGGAGAGTATGCCATCGGCTTGTATGCCCTTTGTACAGACGGAGAGATAAACGGAGGATTTCATTTTGCCATCCCCCTGCCGGGAAAAAAATGGAGTAGAAAAGGATTCTTCAGAGTAAAACCGGCTGACTACTTTGCATGGGCATACGGCATGGTGGCAGATGGAGAGTACATAGAAAAACAACTGGGAAAAAGTTACAGTACACGCCCTAACGAAAACCGGAGCAGCAACTTCTACCAGCCGGACTATATACGCTATTTCCTTATAAAGGAACTGCAAAAAGAAAAATCGAAATAAGTATAATTTAAACAGATTAGTTTTATCAAATGACGAAAATTATGAAAAAGAAAAGTTTATTTTTAGGAGGTGCATTGATGTTTGCAATGACCTTCAGCACAACAGTCCTTACATCTTGCCACGATGACGACAAGAAGTATGAAGAAGTGGAAGACCCGCTGAGAAGTCAAACTGCCTACTACATTGCAGGTACCATTACCGATGCCAACGGTCCATTGGCAGGAGCCACCGTAAAAAGCGGCGAATACTCTGCCACAACCGATGCAAAAGGCGTATACTCACTGACTGTGAACAAAACCGGCATCTACACGCTCACTGTAACAGCTGAAGGACATGATGACTACAAGGCCACAGCAGAATTTACAGACGGAACAGCCAACCACAGCTTGATGGTGGTAAATGTAAAAATGTCAACAACCATAGAATTCGGCGAGATGCAGGAGGCTGACGGAAGCACCATTGAGGCTCCGAAAATAGAAAATCCGGAAAAGGAGAATGCCGCCACCATCAACATACCCACCGGAGGTACGGAAGAAAACACCAAGATTGCAGCCGTCGTGTTTGAAGAGGCACGTGAGGCCAATCCGGCAACTTCCACACAACCGGAAGCATCAAAGGCTTCTGTAAATAACGTAGCCATCAAGACAGAGCCGGCTGACGCTGTTGCCAAGGAAGATATCATCATTGCCATTCCCAATCCGTCGACTGATGCCAACCTGGGCTATTTTGATCCGGAAAACATGGAAGTGGAATCCAGCGAGGCGCCTGCAACCAGAGCCGCTGCTAAAACCGTAGGATTCAACAATAACAATTACATCATTACCATTCCGCAAGGCGAGAAGATAGCCGGCAAATATTCACCTAGAGTGAAATTTACCAAACAAGCTGCCGCCAGTGTAGCAGACGGCTACAACGAAGTGAATGGAAAAGCCGAGGTAATCAAGATTGAGAACAGAGATTACGATGCACTGGAAAACATCATCCTGACCCTTAAAATCAAGAACGGATGGGACTATACCGTTTCTCCGGCTGAAGCGCTGAAAGCTGCAGGAGCATCCGATGCACTGGCCACATACATCAACAACTACATTGAAACTGAAGAGGGAGGTACGAACGGTTCTTATGAAATTGAACAAAAGCTGACTGCAAGTGTCAGTGGCAACCATGTACTGCTGTATGGCAGCAAGCGTATGGTACGCGTGAAAACATATACCTTTAAAGTAGTGGTAGGCAACCAGAGCAAAGACGTAAAAGTAGAGCTGAAAAGCTACACGGGACATCAGGAAGAATATTCAAACAATCCGGTCAGCCAGCACTCAGGCGGCACCACAGGCGGTCAAGGATAATTTTCTCCACAGTCTGAAACCAATAAAAGCTATTCATTTATGACCATAGCCGTTGATTTTGACGGTACCATTGTAGAACACCGCTATCCCCAGATAGGAGAAGAAATTCCCTTTGCCACCGCTACGCTGAAGATGCTGATAAACGAGCGTCACCGGCTGATTTTATGGTCGGTACGTGAAGGGAAGCTCCTGGAGGAAGCTGTGGAATGGTGCAGGGAACGGGGTGTGGAATTCTATGCCGTCAACCGGGACTATCCGGAAGAAGACATCGCACACACCGGTTTTTCACGCAAAGTAAAAGCCGATCTCTTTATCGATGACCGCAACCTAGGTGGACTGCCTGACTGGGGAAGCATCTACCGCATGGTGCATGACGGGCTGACCTACGAAGAACTGTTTCGCGAAAACAGTGAACCGGTCCGGCAGAAAAAGAAGGGCTTTTGGGCACGTTTGAAAAAATAATATCCGAATGAGATTTTTGACTTATGTCAATTCATAACCCGCAAAAACCTTCTAATTTTGTACTCGAAATAGAGAAAGATTAGTTTTTATAAGAGTAAAGAGATTAGTTTTTAGGGTGCACTAAAAAAATAGGCAATATCCACAATGGTTATTGCCTATTTTTATATATAGCCGGAAGCCAAGTACATCAATACAGACTTCCTTGACCGACTTCCGTAAAGAGCTTCGACAACTTCTCCACCACCGGTTTCATATAACGTTCTCCTTTCTCGGCAGAAGCTTTTTTGGGGTTCCCTACCCCGCTGTCGACTGTAGCCTTATCCCAATGGCGAGGAGCCCAGCCAACCTTTTCATTCAAGGAAGGAATGGCAAACGGTTTGGATTCCCCGTCACCGGCCTCAGCCAAATTCACCAGCTCGGGATGGTAATGCATCATAACGGAAGTCTCAGACTCGCCGGCATGGTCGTCGACAACAGCCTCAAAGTAGTCTTTGGGAGGGACGATGCTGAACCAGTCGGCAGCGATAATCAGAAAATCGGGATACACAAACGCCAGGTCACGAATCATTCCCTTGAAGTTGTTGCCGCCATGACCGCTGAGAATAATCAGCTTGCGCATACCTTGTGCATAGAGGGAGGCAACTATGTCTTCCAGAATGGCCTGCTGGGTGGAATAGCGGGTATGGATGCAGAACGGAAGTTCGCGCTGCCCCGGATTGTGTGCACCGAAAGGTACGGGAGGCATCACCATGCAGCGTACACCGGAATTCTGCAAAGCCAGCGCAGCCGCGTCTACAGCAATGTCATGCGGCAGAATACAATCAGTGAGATAAGGCAGATGCAGATTGTGGGGCTCCGTAGCTCCCCACGGCAAGATGACAACGTCATACTTCACTCCTTTCACCTTTCCATAGCAGGAAACAGTAAGGTCAATTTCTCTTTTTTCCATGATAGTTTATTTTGGGGGTAAATCTTTACCGCAAAAATAAACATTATTCCGTCACATTGAACCTATTGCCGGCGATATTCTTTAGGTGACATACCGGTGTGATGCTTGAAATACTTACCAAAGAAGGACTGGTTGGCAAAATGCAGCTCGTCTGCAATTTCCTGAATGCTCAGCTCGGAAGACTTCAACAAGGCTTTGGCTTCCAAAACGACGAGACTGTCAATCCATTCGCCTGCCGTCTTTCCGCTGATTTCCTTCACTACGGTGGAAAGGTGCTTGGCGGTGAGGAACATCTTATCGGCATAATAGGACACACTTCGCTCTTCCTTATAGGACTCTGAAACGGCACGGATAAAGCGTTCGAACAAGTCTTCCTTCCTGCTTTTGGGTATGCGCTCCTGAACGGCATGCCCTTGATAGATGTTGTATATCTCATAGAACAGTGCCAGCAGCAATCCCTGGGTGATTTCCTTACGGAAAGGATTGTCCTTCAGCTTCACCTTGCTCCAGAGGAAAGAGTGATACTCCTGGAATGATTGGGATTCCTCCGGAGTGATGTGGACGAAAGGCCGTTCCTTAATCATGAAGAACATGGGGAAAAGCTGTTGCATGGTGGGTATCACCATATCCATAAAATCTTTTGAGACGGCAATGAAAAGTCCGGCAAAGTCATCGGAGCGTTCTCCTTGCAGAACAATCTGGTCGGGAAGGATAATACCCAACATACCTTCCCGCATTTCACATTGCTGCAAGTTGAGTTCCAGTTTGCACCACCCTTTCAGGCAGACAGTCAGGCAAGCAGCATTCAAACGGGTGGGATAAGAGCTCAAAGGCATGTCCTTGATATCATTAAAAATAGCAAAATCATTGCCGATGAAATCAATCATCGGCAAATGATGTATCTGGGAAATATCTACATTTCGTATTCTCTTAGTATCCATGGTTTTTGTGCTTTGGCGACAAATGTAGGACTATTTTGCGGAATTTAGCTCTAAAAATTCTTAAATGGAAACTTTTAGTTCATTATCTTGAAGCCGACAAAGAAGGTTCTCGGCTGCGTAGGTCCGTAGAAATAGCCCGCATCGCGGAATTCCCCTTTATCCAGGTCTTTCTGGAAACTGTTGAAGATATTCTGTACACCCGTATTCAACTGAAGCTTGATATGGTCGTGAAGCACAAAGGTGTAGTTCAGCTTCACATTCAGGTCCAGGAATTGGGGGGTATGCTCCATGCGGTCCGAGGTGATATTGCAGAAGGCACCCTCGGGAGCATCTTCCGGTGCGTAGTGCGGAACAATCATCTTTCCCGTATAAGTGCCGGAAAGGGAGAAATCGAAATTCTTCACCGGTGCCGAGGAGAAAGTGAAGTACCCGTAATAGTCCGGTGTACGGGGCATGCGCTTGGTGGTAAGGTCTTTGCCGTCCACCTTTGTCCAGACTTCTTCATGGGTGTAGCGGCTGCGCTGCGCCGTGAAGCCGAGCTGGAACTGCGCCTCCTTGCCGTGGGCAATCTTCGCATCCAGATTGGCACCGTATACGCGTGCGCCGTTTCCGTTGCGGCGCTCCTTGATGACATCCCCTACTTCGTTCTTGCCGATATCTTCGAGCACAAAGACATGGCGCAGGTCTGTATAGAAACCCTCCACCAGGATGTTTGCCTGCCAGTGTCCCAGATGGGCAGTCCAGTCCACCGAACCGCTGTAACTGTTGGAGCGTTCTTCACTCAGGTTATCGGCGAGTTTGATTTGGACTCCCTTGCCGCCTACTGCCGTCACGTGCAAGTCCTCATCGTATGCCTGCGGAGCGCGGAAACCGGTAGAGTAAGTCAAGCGTGCCTGAAAATCATCTGCCGGCTTGTAGAGCAGGTTGACGCGGGGGCTGAAAATAAGCTTGTCTATCAGGTTGTGCTTGTCCAGGCGGGCGCCGACCAGCATGGTCAGTACGTTCATCTTCCACTCATTCTGCACGAAGGCGCTGGCAATGCGGACATCCTGCTCCATGTCACGATGATAGCCGGTCATGATGTCGTGCAGGGAGTTGTTCTGATATTCCAGTCCGCCGGTGAAGGTGGCGGGGGCAAAGAAGCAGTTGTCCATATTGCCCACATACATGCCGCCGGCAACCCAGGTCAGGTCTTTCGTCTTGCCGTAAGCATTCATGTTCTTTTGGGCACCATAGTAGCTGTTGCGGTCGGTGTGCTGGATGGAGGTGTAAGCCGAAATCTTATGCTTGTACTCCTTCCAGAACAAATCGTAGCTCACGCCTCCGCTATTGATGATATGCTTGGTCTGCTCGGTGATGTCCGTCTCGTGCGGCTGCAAATCGAATTTGTTGCCTCCGCGACGAAGTTCGTTGGTGGTATGGTATTCCAGATTGATGCGGCTGAAATGCGTAGGACGGTAATAGGCGCGGAAGCCGAAAGTATTCATGTTCAGCTTGCCCAGCTCGGAAAAGCCATCGCCATCGCGGTCGTAGGGGTTGCGGTTGCGGTAACTCTCATAAAAGGCAATGCCGTAAGAGTTATCTTTGGCAACCAGCGACACATTGCCACCCATATATTGCTCCCAGGACTTGCCGTCCATATTGGAGAACATGCTCGATACCTGGAAGGAATTGTTGATGGGGTCTTTGGTTATAATATTGATAGTTCCTCCCACAGCATTGGCGCCAAACAAGGCAGAGCCTCCGCCACGCACCACTTCTACCCGTTCAATCATGTTCACGGGGATTTGCTCCAATCCGTACACACCGCTCAATGCACTGATGATGGGACGGCTGTTTATCAATATCTGCGAATACGGACCTTCCAAGCCATTGATGCGCACCTGGGGGAAACCACAGTTCTGGCAGTTGTTCTCCACACGCAAGCCCGATTGGTAGTTCAGTGTCTTGGCAAGGTCGGTGGAGTTGACCATCTCGAACAATTTGGTACTCATCACATTTACAACTACCGGAGCTGCCTTGCGGCTTACCTCGTTGCGGTTGGCGGATACCACCACTTCATCGGTCATGAAACTCTCCTCTTCCATCGGGAAATGTATGACGGCAGTAAAGTCCTTGCTCACCGTCACCTCCTTCTCTTGGGTCTTGTAACCCACTGCCGACACACGGAGCTTGTATTTTCCCGCCGGAAGCTTGCGGAACTCAAATTGTCCTTCTTCATTGGAAACCGTTCCCTGACCACTGCCGATAATCAAAACCGTGGCATACGGTATATTTTCCTCCGTACCTTTCACTATCACATGGCCGGAAATCATATTGCCTTCTTTTATAGGATTTACGGCAAAAGCTACGCTGGCACTTACCACTGCAAGTACCAACGCCAAAATGTATTGTTTCATCAAATTAGCGCTCTAAATAAAAAAAATAATTCAAGTCTGAAAAAAGATAATCATCCGAGATGCCGCACTTCGTTCACTGAAATGCCGGACTTCGAGACTAAAATGCCTGGTATCTACATACAAAAAATCCAGGCGTTTTTAAACCTAATGACTATGAAAAAAGAGCGGGAGGAGCGCGAAGGGAAAGGGTACGTATCACTTCCCCCTTAACAGTAGGTGTTGCCGGTTTGGCTCTGAGCATGGCCAGCAAAGGACGCATCGGGTGCTGAACCTCATACACATCCACTCCGGAAGAGTAGAATGCCGACAAATGCCCGATAACCAAAAGGGAAGTCTGAGAGTGAGAGTGTGTGCCATGAAAAGGGTGCGAGTGCGTTATCATCACCCCATTCACATAATGGACGTGAGTGAACGCAGTGATACTTGCCTGGTACATGATAAACAGTACCAGCAAGCTCAATGCGCCTATATTTTTTTTCTTCTGCTTCACGTCCAAAAACTTATACTATAGATTTTGAGCCGCAAAGATAGTGAATTATTCTTTAACTTTGCCAAACAAGAACTCATAATCACGCTTGGAAGCCGGAGCCGCCCACTCTTCGGGAATAAACTTCCACTGATTCAGCGTACGCGGTTCAATCACCTTCTTCTGCTCAATGTACTGCATCAGATAATAGCGTAAGTCCTTATCCGTAGAGTGGATGATGCGTTCCTTCAATTCATCCTGCGAGATGCCGGCCCCCTTTGTCAGCAATTCGCCGCCACCGTTTCCGCGATAAGAATTCACCGCTACCTTATACATTTTATCCATATCGAACGGAGTACCGTCTGCCATACTGAGAATGGCTACCTTCTCGCCATCCGGCTTGGTCACATCCACCGTGTAGATAATACCCGCCGCAGAATCGAAGTTGAAGCTGAAATTCTTGAATGAGGCCCTATCCGTAGCACCTTCGCGGCGCTTCTCACGGAAGAGAAGGATATGGTCGTCCGGAGACTTCATCCGATTGGTCCACAAATCATACGACATCTCCAAGGCATCGCGTATCTCCTTCCCCGTCAGACGCATGGTGTAAAGCATATTTTCGTACTTATACAGATTGAACATATCGTTCACAAAAATGTCTCCTTTACGGATTTCCGTATCATAGGACAAAGGAGCCGCAAAAGAAATATCCGCTCCGCTGATTGCCAACTGCAATTCGTGGATAAGGTCTATAAAAGCGGAAGAACCGAAATAGGCAGGACGTGTGGAGATAGTCTCGGTAAAGGAACCAATTTTCTTGGAAACAAAATTCTGCACAGCTTCATTTTCGGGGGCAAAGCGTTGCATGAACTCTTCGCTGACGCCGTAGTCTTGCGTATCGGACAGTATGCCGTCTATCTTCTTGTCTATAACTTTACCATCACGCAGTTTCAAGGTTATATCCACATTACTCACAACAACACCGTTGCTGGCAGGGTCCATCACCAGTACCGAGTCACCGGCTATGTTGCACACCCTCTTGCATTCGCGCGCATGGTCGTGCCCCATCAGGACAATATCGAATCCCGGCACGTTGCACGCCACTTCCACCGAAGCGTTTTCGCGATACTTGCCTCCCATCAGCTGGGCATCCTGGCCGGCATGGAACATACCGATAACCAAATCAGGCTTTTCCTGCTCACGGATAATCTTCATCCATTTGCGGGCAGTCTCCTCCATATCGTCGAAACGCAGCCCTTTCCACAGATTCTCTGAAAGCCATACGGGGATGGCAGGAGTTATCATACCGAGAACCACAATTTTCACTCCGTCACGTTCCAGCACCTCATAGGGTTTGAAATGGGTTTCTCCGGTAGCAGTATCCACAATATTGGCACCCAATATCGGAAAACGGCAGTCACCTGCCCAACGGTCGAAAACGGTACGGCCGGTCTCTACGTCATGGTTACCCATATTACCGGCATTATACCCCATGAAATTCATCATCTCCGCTGCCAGATGAGGGGCAACGGTATCTATGTAATTATAATAATAGGCTGTGGGCTGTCCCTGCAGAATGTCGCCATTGTCCAAAAGAATCAGGTTTTCGCCATAAGCCACACGTTCCTTTTGCACCAAAGCATGCACACGTGCCAGACTGCCGGTTGCCTCCCGGCGGCGTATAAAGTCGTAGGGATAGTAGTTTCCGTGTATATCACTGGTCTGTACGACTTTCAGTTTCACCTCTCTTTCCTGCGCAGGCAGTATGCTTGTCAGGACAAAAATCCAGATAAAAAAACAACTAAATCTTTTCATTATATTTCCTTATTTCTTGTCGGTTCTTATAAGTTCATAGGATGGGTAAACATAAACCGCGCTCCATCCGTATAGGCAGGATCTATCCAAATCTCGCCGCCCCACTTCTCAACGGTCAGCTTACAGATGGACAAGCCCAAGCCGGTTCCCTGCACATATTCGTTCAGCTTCTCGAAACGTTCGAACACCCGTTTCTGTTTGTCCAATGGAATGCCGCAACCAGTGTCAGTCACCGAGAATACTGCAACATTCCTCGCCGTATCCGGCTCCAGCTTCAAGGTTATCGTACCTTCTTTTGTAAACTTGTCCGCATTGGAAAGCAGATTTATCACAACCTGCTGTAAACGCTGCACATCCGTCCGCATCTCCACTACCTCACGTTCACACTCAAATAAGAATTGATTGGTCGACCTGCGTGCCTGGGCCACGGAAGCTACTACCTGCTGGCATATCTGCACTACATTGCAGCTCTCCAAAGAAAGGATGACGCGGTCGGCCTCCAAACGGGACACATCCAATATGTCATTAATCAACCGAAGCAGCAAATCAGAGTTGGTCCTAATAATCTCGAAATAGCCACGCTGTTCTTCTTCCGAGGCTCCTCCGGCAGACAGCACGTCCGAGAAGCCCACAATCGCATTCAATGGAGTACGGATTTCGTGGCTCATATTGGCAAGGAAAGCACTCTTCAGACGGCTGGATTCTTCGGCACGGTCTTTTGCTTCGCGCAAGGCACCCTCGGATACCTCCAGTTCATCCTTCAACTTCTTTGTATGATAATAAAAGTAAAGGGAAACGAACAAACCGCCCAACAGCACCAACAGAACAGCACCGACAGACCAGATATGATACTTGTACTGTTCGTAGAAAGAAGGGGTTACGTTCAGCATCTTTACCGGCTGCGGAAGGCCGGTGATATTCAGTTTCTTTTCCTTCACAAGTTTACCGTCCAGTATGGTCTCATTCGGAATGATTTCCATATGGGTCTCACTATCCTGGGAGGTGGTCAGCAGGCGGTAAGACTGTCTTGCCATCTCCTTGCCCAAAGCACGGTAGGCAGGAACGACACCTGCCACAGCCCAATATCCCAAGCCTACGGAACTGAGCGAGAAAGTGGGCAAAGTGGGAGCTGCTTCCATCATGGCGTAGGTTGCATTCCGCATGAAGTAACCATCGTTCATGTCCACACGCCATGTCCCCACCAATATAGCTGTATTTTCCGGTAACTCATGCAATCTGTCACAAATGGTATATATGGTATTGACGCGTCCGTCCAGCAGAATCAGGTTTAGTTCCGGGAACTTCTGCATCTCCTTCACTACATAGGCCTGCATGGCAACGCCGCCATAACTGTTGTCTGAGACAAAAGCGATATTCTTGGTGCCGGGATACATCTGCTTTATCATATTGATGTTGGCCTCCACATCATACTCATAAACGAAGCCAGCCTTGATAGGCGAACTGGGGAAATCCGTGAAGAAGTCGACGGATTCGGGCATCCAGGTCTTTAAGTCGACCGTATCGCCCGGCAACAATATGGCGTTACGGCTGGACAATGCACTTACGACCGGAGTATTGCCGCGTATAGAGTCGGGCAGAGAAAGATAGGCAGCCCAAGCCTCCTGCCCAATAAGGACGGTCAGCGCCGGACTGTTATCGCCCTGGTATTGGGACAATAGCTCCACCATCCTCCGTTCCCAAAGGGGAGATTCGGAGAAGCTTTTGCAGTTCATGTTTTCCAATGCGATGGTGTTTGTCCCGCCCAGGCGTTGGAACTCCTCCATAAAGTCTGAGATGTTGCCGGAAGTACGGCCAGCATCCGGGTTATAGGAACTGATAATCAGTATCGGATGCTCCCCCGTAATAGAGAACACTGGTAACAGACAGCAGAATAATGCTATGATACATGACGATATGGTACGAAACACATCAGTCATGAAGGTCATAGTCATTAATGCCATAAAGTATGGCGTAGGACTTTGCTAAATTTGCTTTTTCAAATTTAGCCATAAATGTGGTGTCACTCTCGGCATTGGTATCACGATGTTTTGCTTCGTTAAAGTCATAAATATCCTTCAGGCCTACGGGAACGCCCTCCTCATCAAAGAAGATTGTCGCACAGCCCAAGGCATAATCAAATTCATCATTCTCATAGAAAGAGATGGTTTGGGAATAATAGACCTTTCCTTTAATGATTACCTTCTGTGGGCCATGAAACAGCTTCTCGCTTGCCGCACGCGAGGCAACAGCCGCTTTCGCAATCCGCTCAAAGACTTCTGACGACACGGTCATAGTTTGACCTTTTTTTGTAAAATACCAAAGCAGGCATTGTTTTTCAAAATCGCTATTCACTTTTGCCATGAAATGCTTCAATACCTCCTCAAGGTTTTTGCCGAAATGTGTTTGAGCCTCATTTTCGGCTGCTTTCACTAACGTATTGATAAATGTAGTGAGCATTTTATCTAAAATCGATTGACCTTTAGCTTCTTCCATATTATTGTTTATTAGTTCGTTATAGTTGACAAACTTCGCAATAATAAATGATTTTTCCAAGAATATGGGGTTTATTTTCGTACGACGATTGTTTTTCGTACTTTTGGCATCCATTATAAAAAGAGAGAACCGATGATACAACATTTCCACCGCATGATATCTGCCGCCCTCGGCATATCAGAGAAACAAATAGTACAGACCCTCGGATTGCTGAACGATGGTGCCACCATCCCCTTCATCAGCCGCTACCGAAAAGAAGTGACGGGAGGACTGGACGAAGTGCAGATTGAATCCATAAAGACCCACTATGAAAAGCTGAACGAAATCGCCAAACGTAAAGAAACCATCCTGAACACCATACAGGAACAAGGTAAACTGACCACCGAACTTCAGAAACGTATCGAGGAGACTTGGGACAATACCCTACTGGAGGACATCTACCTCCCCTACAAGCCCAAACGGAAAACACGTGCCGAAGCAGCTCGCCAAAAAGGACTGGAACCCCTCGCCACCTTGCTGATGCTGCAACGTGAACCTCATCCGGAGGAACGCGCCGCCAGTTACGTGAAAGGAGACGTGAAGAACGTGGAAGATGCACTGAAAGGTGCCCGTGACATCATAGCCGAGCATGTTAGCGAAGACGAACGTGCCCGAAACAGCGTGCGCAACGCATTTGCCCGCCAAGGCACACTGACCGCCAAGGTGGTGAAAGGCAAAGAAGAGGAAGCGACCAAATACCGCGACTACTTCGATTGCTCCGAATCGTTGAAGCGATGCAGCTCCCACCGCCTGCTCGCCATCCGGCGTGCCGAAGCGGAAGGCCTGCTGAAAGTCAGCATCAGCCCAGACGATGAGGAGTGCGTGGAACGGCTGGAACGCCAATTCGTACGGAGCAACAACCCCTGCGGACAGCAAGTGGCGGAAGCCGTGCAGGATTCCTACAAACGCCTATTGAAGCCATCCATAGAGACGGAATTCGCCACGCAAAGTAAGGAACGTGCTGATGAGGAAGCCATCAAGGTATTTGCCGAAAACCTCCGTCAGTTGTTGCTGGCTTCACCACTGGGGCAAAAGCGTGTGATGGGTATAGACCCCGGATTTCGTACGGGTTGTAAAGTTGTGTGCCTCGATGCACAAGGAAATCTGCTCCACAATGAGAACATCTACCCCCACCCTCCGGTCAGCAAGCAGAAAGAGGCATTTGCCAAGCTGCAAATGATGATAGAGTCTTATAAGATAGATGCCGTAGCCATAGGTAACGGAACTGCCAGCCGCGAGACGGAGGAGTTCTTGAAACATCAGCGCTTCAACCGCGACATACAGATATTCATCGTCAGCGAGCAGGGAGCTTCCATCTATTCGGCCTCTAAAATTGCACGGGACGAGTTTCCCGACTACGACGTCACCGTACGCGGTGCTGTGTCCATAGGCAGACGACTGATGGACCCGCTGGCAGAGTTGGTAAAGATTGACCCGAAATCTATTGGTGTGGGGCAATACCAGCATGATGTGGACCAAACCAAGCTGAAAAAATCACTGGACCAGACCGTAGAAAACTGTGTAAACTTGGTAGGTGTCAACCTGAACACCGCAAGCAGCCATCTACTGACCTACATCTCGGGATTGGGTCCGCAACTGGCACAGAACATTGTGAACTATCGCGCCGAAAACGGTGCCTTCACCTCGCGCAAGGAACTGATGAAAGTACCTCGTATGGGTGCCAAGGCGTTTGAGCAATGTGCCGGCTTCCTACGCATTCCGCAGGCAAAGAATCCGCTGGACAATACTGCCGTACACCCGGAAAGCTATTGCATCGTAGAACAAATGGCAAAGGACTTGGGTTGCAGCGTAGCCGAGCTGATAGCCAGCCGGGAGCTGCGTCTGAAGATTAATCCCGAACGCTACCTCTCCCCCACCGCTGTCTCTTATACACATCTGACGCTGCCGACG
>ENA-OYZZ01000713-OYZZ01000713.1-human-gut-metagenome-genome-assembly--contig:-NODE-713-length-13752-cov-9.219099_pt1 | contig 13752 bp, 9 predicted proteins | sample MGYA00244199_ERZ653482 | MGnify/ENA primary metagenome ERZ653482 (study PRJEB26926, sample SAMN06165036) | human gut metagenome | biome: ENVO:00009003; feature: ENVO:2100002; material: ENVO:00002003...
CACCTATTAAGTCGTCGGCAGCGTCAGATGTGTATAAGAGACAGATTTATTATTCTACAAACGAAGGTAGAAGTTGGAACTCTCGTTATACAGGTTCTTCTGCTGGAACTTTTCAACAACTGAGTACTGATGGACGCTACCTTTTAGCAACAACCAGCAAAGGGCTATATTATTCGTCTAATGAAGGTAGAAGTTGGAATAAGCGATAATCACCTATTATTATAGATATACCTGCTTTGAAAGGAATCGAACGCCACCATTCAAGGCAGGTTTTCTATTATCTTTATACACATGAGTAATATGAAACTAACACAAAACAGAATTGTAGGCATAACAGCCGTTCTGATTATATTGGCTTGTTTTTTTGCTATTTATTTGCGCTTGTTTACACAGAAAGAACTATGGTATGAAATGTTTGCTGCCGTTCTCGGTGTAATCATAACCGCAATTATCACTATGATTTTACTTCGAGGACAAAGTGACAATGATGTTGAACGAGAAAGAGCTTCAAAAGTCTTTGAGGAAAAACTGCGGATTTATCAGGAGTATCTACAAACGCTTTATGATGTTATAAAAGATGGAAGTCTTTCAGATGAGGAGAAAATGCAGTTGGAATTTCAAACTTCTTATGTAGCGATGCATTGTTCCCCCTGTTACATAGCATCCGTCAGTACCGCTGTAAAGAAAATCATTGAATACACTTGTTCGGAAGAATCCAAAGAAATCAACGGAGGAGGTAAAAGCAATACCCCTGAGCCATTATTGGAAAATCTGTTTTGCGTGGTTGAAGCCTTTAGAAAAGACCTATATGGTGCTGATTTTAAATTCGATTCAGAACATAAACAAACAACATTACTCAATTTTTCAGAAGCTTATCGAAACGCCAAAGAGGGGAATGTCAAACAAATAGATAACAAGCAACATCTTGTTGTTGATTTAAATGTATTGTCCCAAAATCCTTTTGCGCAGACAACCAAAGATGACAATCAATCTATTCAATCAAAAAATGCAGATACCCAATCTGTGGAATCGTCTGATATGCCTAATCGTGCATTATGGGAAAAAGCCATCAAAAAATGGGAAGCAGAGAATTGGATAGTTGAAGATTTGCTAAATCAAAGCAATAGTTTGCGTATTACAAGCAACAACGGAAATCCGGGGACTATTGATTTAGGATTTTATGAAGGGCATTATTACATCCAAGCAACTTATTTGGGAGATGCTGATTTCTCCAAACCCATTAAATGGGAAAAAGGTGGAAGACGTAGTAAGGGACTATGGTGGCAATATTTACCTGAACCTTATTTCAGCATCCCCGAAGATGATTTTGCAGAGTCCTTTAATCGTAATCAAGAGTTGCAGCAATATATCATTGATTGCATAGAACAATTAAAGGATTTATTAACCCGACATCATCGTACTGCGGAATGGAAAGAAAAAGTTGGAACTTATGACCATTGGAAAACATTCATTTGGTATTGGGATATGCTTGCTTGCGAATATGATAATGAAGAGGAAGGTATTCCTTATATGGACATTATAGAGAAAGAGAAAAGCGGAAAGGTGCTTGTGCAATTTGCCAACCGACAATGCGATACAGAAAAATTGCGCAATACATTAAAAAGGATGGGGTGTGAAGATAAAATACAGCAAGAAGATGGATATGTAATACTGGAGGAAATTCCATCTGTTCAAGCAGATGATGTGGCAGAGAGGGTTAAATATTGGATTGAGAAAATTTGCCACTGACTGCCTGACTCTATACATAAAAAAGCGATGAAGAATTTTGCGGCTATTGATTTTGAAACAGCAAACCAACACCGTTCAAGTGTTTGTAGTGTAGGAGTTGTAATTGTAAGGAACAATCAAGTTGTGGATAAGTTTTATAGGCTTATTCATCCTATACCTGATTTTTATTCATATTGGAATACACAAGTACATGGGCTGACAGCAGATGACACGAAAGAAGCTTTGTATTTTCCCGAAGTATGGTCTGAGGTAGAACCTCTTATACAGGGTTTACCATTAGTGGCACATAACAGTCCTTTTGACGAAAGTTGCTTAAAGGCAGTCTTTCAAGCCTACAAGATGCCTTATCCAAATTATTGTTTTTATTGTACTTGTAAGGCTTCAAGAAAAGTTTTGGCAGAGAAGCTGCCTAATCATCAATTACAAACTGTAGCGCAATATTGCGGGTATGATTTAGAAAACCATCATCATGCGCTGGCAGACGCAGAAGCTTGCGCTCAAATAGCTATAAAAATATTAAACATTTAAAATTGTTATATGGAATCAACAACCATTAAAGCCTTATTCGGAAGGCGTAACATTCGCTTCGTCATCCCTGCATACCAAAGGGCTTATGCTTGGGAGAAAAGACAATTTATCCAGTTCATAGAAGATTTGGAGGAATGTGAAGTTTGTGATTATTACTTGGGGCATTTCTTATTTGAGCAAGATGGGGATACGCTTTATGTAATTGACGGACAACAACGTTTGACCACCTGCATCATCTTTTTCAGAGCTTTTATAAATACATTGAAACATAGAGAGACAGAATGGATGAACGGGAAAGAAGCCGATACTATCAAAAATTGGATGGATGACATTGACGACTATTATTTGAAAGATATACGCCATGCAAGGCAAAAATTTATAACCGTAGCTTATGACAATAATTTCTTTGCGGATACAATCATAGACCACAATATTAATATTTCTCAAGAGGACTTGACTTCCAAATCAAAAAAGTCGATTTATAATGCTCTGACTTATTTTGAGGAAAAACTAAGTAAAGCCTCAATAGAACAGCTTCTTTCATGGGCTTATTCTTTGGAAAATGCGTCAATTACGACCTATATTGTCAAAAACAAGTTACAAGCTGCACAGATATTTGCTTATCAAAATGACCGAGGAAAAAGGTTAACTAATTTAGAGGTACTCAAAGCATATTTCATGTTACAGATTTATCAATCACAAAATAATGAAGATGATATAGTCTATGTAGAAAAGGCTTTTGAGGAAATCTATCATAACATAGTTCTTGTTACGGTGGAAGAAGATAATGTTCTGAACTATTATTGGAGAGCTGTAGGTACAAAAGGTTATTATAGCGAAAATGTTATTCGTGAGGTAAAAGCATGGATAAAAGCAGTTTCACAAGAGAAACAGGTTCAAAAAATCAAATATTTTGTTAATGGATTATCCAAAGCATTTTGCCTTATTCGACAAATAGAGCAAGACAATTCTTTTTACACAGCGAATTTGAAGAACTTAAACAATATGGCATATGCTTATCCAATACTCATCAAAGCCAAATTGTCGGATGTAGATGATGATGTTTTCATGCGCCTTATCAGGCTAATGGAAAATCTTACATTTAGGTCATTAATAAGAGGCGGACGAGCTGATATAACAAGTCGCTTGCAAAACGTGTTGCCGAGCGCAAGCGACAATTCAAGTTTTAATAAAATGATTGATAATATTATATGGAAACTTAAAAATGACTGGTGGTGGGGATATTGGAGTGATACAGAAATGTACAATCATTTAAAAAGCGGTTGGTTTTATGGAAATCGCGTAGATAATTACTTATTGTGGAGATATGAACAGTATTTATGTAATAACAATTATCCCACTCCCAAAATATCTTTTGGAGATGTCATATCTAACGAAAGCATAGAACATATTGCGCCACAGACACAGCCTAATCCCTTAGAAAATGGCTATGGTGTCTATGAAGACAATGAAAATCCAAGTGAGGGTATTGTTTCCGGGGAATGGTTAAATTGTGTAGGTAATTTAATGTTGATGGCAGGAAGTCAAAATAGCTCATTAGGAAACCGTTCTTTCCCACAGAAATTACAAGTTTATGGTAAAGACAATTTATTGAACCAGCAGAAAGAAGTCATTGAATTTGTAGCGGACAAGGATAATCCTGTTTGGGACAAAACAAGCATAGAAAAACGATTTAATAAAATTGTTCAAGCAGCTAAAGAAATTTGGAACTTAGATAATATTTAAAATATTTAAAGAAAAAGGCTGGTACTCACAAAAGGGTACTAGCTTTTTCTCTTTTTTGTATTATTGTTCCAATATCTTTCGTACATTTGTATCCAACGAGTTGCTTGAATAGCAAATCAAGGCAGAACGCAGTATATAGCACTGTTGCCAAGTCATTACCTAAAAAATGGGTAATTCTCCCAAAGCCCTTTGTATAAGGCAATAACAGAAGTTTTCCAGAATTACGAAAAAAGTTTGGCTCTGAATGAATAATCATTGCTATTTTTGCATTAAAATGTAGCATTTATGAAATCACTATTACTCATCTTCTTGGGAGGAGGTACAGGAAGTGTACTTCGCTACCTGCTTACCATAAGCATTTATCGCCAGGGAACAACGAATTTTCCGTGGGGTACTTTCGCAGTCAATATTTTGGGTTGCATACTGATCGGGGTATTCTATACCCTCACCTCACGCATTCATATCAACAATGATATAAGACTGATGCTCACTATCGGACTTTGCGGTGGCTTCACTACTTTTTCCACTTTCAGCAACGAAAGTCTGCAATTACTGAAATCAGGACTCTACCCCTCTTTTTTCACCTACATCATCGGTAGTGTGGTATTGGGTATCCTCGGAGTAATGCTAGGGATATGGATGAGCGAATAAAGCAAAAAAATATCCCTCCGGCTCTATACCACATAGAACAGGAGGGATTGAAATTGCACCTCAGTTATTAAACCTTATTTTAATCTCAAGACACTTCGTCCGGCTGTAATGGCTGCACTGTTTGCAGGAGTTGACTTACGGGTACAATAATCAAATTCCGCAGTTTTCTCTCCGTTAAATGATTTCCATTTTAATTTCAGCTTCACTGTTTTTCCTTCAGTGTCAGGCAAGGAATCCAAATTAAATGCCACCAGTCCGTCGGCAGGTTCACCATATACATCACCAAAAGCATTATGACGGAATTCTACCTCATAAGGATTTTCAGCATCTTTACTCATCAACAAATTGACAAAATGAGCTTGACTGCGATTTCCCCACATGGTTCTGAAACGCAAAGTCAAATAACCGTCCTCGGCAATTGTTACCCAATCGTTAATCATATCTACAGGGTCAGTACCATATACTTCATCATTCTTATCTCCTAAATCACCGGCAATCGGTTTTGTCAAGATACTGTCTATCCAGTTGATATGTACAGCCTTGTCATACTCTCCGCTTGACTCATTCACCGGATCGAAATTTACAAGGGCCCTTACTTCCTTCTCACCATAGGGAGAATTTTTCATATTGACAGGTAACAGTGTCGTACTGTCATCCAACTGCATAAAAAATGAATTGTCGGCCACCGGTTTCACTGTAACCAGTGCATTGGGCAACGCATATCTATAATAATCATTATCATCATCATCCAAACAGGATTGAAAGATCATCACAGAAGCAAGTACCGCTACAGACGCAAGCAATTTATTAAAACCAAAAAACTTTTTCATTGTGCTTTTCTTTACTTAGTTAATTATTCTAGTTTATAAGTCCTTTCTATTGAAAGAAATGCAGGCCATACCATAATGCTGCACGAAGTTTTGTTAAGAAAACATAATCATCTGACAGTTATGTTACAAACCTTCTTCCATTTATATTTCTTATATTCACACAAGCGAGCCATAGGCGAACAAAGGGATAATTTTACCGAAATTTAGCTCATCTCAAATTACTAATCCTATGATTTTTTTATCTTAATTTTGTTACTGTTTTTTGAAAAAAGAAAAGATTTAGAATAAAGAGTTTTATGAAAGCTACTATCACAAGTCTCATTTTTTTACTACTGTCATTAACCGTCTCATCGCAGACTTATAAATATATTGGCATAGAAGAAGGACTAAGCAATCAGAAAATATACAAAATTCAGAAAGATGCTCGTGGATATATGTGGTTCCTTACCCATGTGGGGATAGACCAATATAACGGAAAAGAAATAAAACATTATAAATTAAGAGAAGGTAACAGGGAACTAGACCCGTTATTGAATATAAACTGGACTTTTTTAGATAAAACAGGTACACTACTGGTCACAGGAAAACAAGGCAGAATTTTTCGTTATGATTCAGGCCACGACCGTTTTGTACAGATATACAGTATGTACAATTACTGGAATAAGGACTACCATGCTTTCGTGAGATATAGTTACATAGACCAGGAGGATAACGTATGGCTGTGCGGCAAATCGGCTATCCACCTTTTTAACATAGAATCCGGACAAAAGCAACGAATCTCTAACCGACTGGGAAATATCACCTGCATAGAACAGATAAACAGTGAACATTTCTTTATAGGTACAGACAAAAGAATCTATCTGGCAAAACTGGAAAACGGGAATTTAAAAGAGCTCTCCTGCGGCAAACTGGGAATGATGGATATGCACGTACATGAATTATATCTACACCGTACAGCCAACAAACTGTTTATAGGCACTTTTGAAAAGGGAGTCTATATATATGACTTGAACAGCCAGAAAATTGTACGTCCCGAAGTAGAACTGACAGATGTGAATATTACACGGATCAGTCCTTTGAACACAAAGGAGTTATTAGTAGCCACTGAAGGAGCAGGAGTACACAAGTTAAACATAGACACCTATGAAACAGATCCTTATATCATTGCGAACTATGGTAGTTACAACGAAATGGACGGAAACATTATCAATGATGTATATGTAGACAACGAGCAGCGTATCTGGCTGTCCAACTATCCTACGGGAATTACCGTCCGCAATAACCAATATACCAACTACAACTGGATAAAGCACTCTATTGGCAACCGGCAGTCACTAGTAAACAACCAAGTAAACTCCATTATAGAAGACAGTGACGGGGATCTGTGGTTTGGAACAAGCAACGGCATCAGCTTATACGATTCAAAACAAAAGCAATGGCGTTCTTTCCTAAGCTCTTTCAATCACGGACTAAAAAATCAGAACCGCATTTTTATTACTTTATGCGAAGTCTCTCCGGGTATTATATGGGCGGGAGGATATGCATCGGGCATTTTCCAGATTACCAAGAAAAACGGAAACATAGAATACCTCACCCCTGCCCAATCCTTCCATCTGAATGTACGTGCCGACAAATACATACGCGACATTAAAAAGGACAGATACGGGTGTATATGGTCCGGAGGATATTATAATCTGAAATGCTTTAATCTGAAGACACGCCAAGGACGTCTTTATCCCGGACTAGGTTCTGTTACTGCCATTGAAGAAAAGGACAGTACATCTATGTGGATAGGTACCTCCACCAATCTTTTTCTACTAGACCGGAATTCGGGCAAATACCATGAAATACCTCTGCCCGGTGGAGCAACCTACATTTATACGTTACACCAAGAAGACAATGGTTTACTCTACATTGGCACCAGTGGTTCCGGACTATTTACTTATGATCCGGTAAAAGAATCAATCAGCGCCCATTACCATACAGGAAACAGCCCGTTAGTATCAAACAGCATTTATGTTATTCTACCCACAAAAGACGGGAATATCTTGATGAGTACCGAAAATGGTATCAGTATTTTCTCGCCTACCAACCGCCAGTTCCGCAACTGGACTCGCGGACAAGGGTTGATGTCCACCTGTTTCAATGCCGGCTCCGGCGTACTACGTGCCAATGGGAACACCGTATTCGGAAGTACAGACGGTGCACTGGAATTCCCCCCAAACATAGAGATGCCCAAAACAGGAGATTCACATATGATATTCAGCGATTTCCGTATTTTCTACCAAACTGTATATCCCAATGATCCAAACTCTCCTCTGACTAAAGATATCGACCAAATAGAGAAATTGAATCTGAAATATATGCAAAATACATTTTCCATCCGAGTATCCTCTATCAATTACGATTATCCGTCGGACATACTATATACCTGGCAGTTGGAAGGATTCTACGATGGCTGGACTACTCCCAGTGACGAAGGAACTATCCGATTTACTAATGTTGCTCCCGGCACCTATACACTGCGTGTACGTTCTGTTTCCAAAGAGGATAATAAACACGTGTTGCAGGAGCGGATATTGAAAATAACTGTAGCACATCCCGTGTGGCTCAGTTTTTGGGCTATTTGTATTTATGTCCTGACTATCATTTTAGCAACATACGTCATTTTCCGCCTTCATTCCATGCGCAGAGAAAAAAAGGCCTCGGATGAAAGAACTCGGTTCTTTATCAATACAGCGCATGATATCCGTACTCCGCTGACACTGATAAAGGCACCTTTGGAAGAAATTCAACAAAAAGAAAATTTAAGTGAAGAAAGTCAGGCCAATATGCTTACAGCCATGAAGAACGTGGACACTTTGATACGCCTCACCACCAATCTGATAAACTTCAGCAAAGCCAATGTGTACTCATCCTCCTTTCGTATATCGGAACACGAACTTAATACCTATATGGAAGGAATATACCATGCCTTTTATAGTTATGCAGAAGCCAAACAGATCAAACTCGACTACAAAAGCAACTTTGAATATCAAAATGTATGGTTCGACAAAGAAAAGATGGACTCGATCACAAAAAATCTGATTTCAAATGCCATCAAATATACTCCCGCCCACGGTGAGGTACACATTATCACCCGCCATGACAAGGACAACTGGAGTCTGGAGATTACGGACACGGGCATCGGGATTCCTGCCAAAGAACAGAAAAAGTTATTTAAGTTACACTTCAGGGGCAGCAATGCCATCAATGCAAAAATTACAGGCAGTGGAATCGGACTGATGTTAGTGTGGAAACTGGTACGTATTCATAAAGGAAAGATCAGCATAGAAAGCGTAGAGAATAAAGGCACCCGCGTAAAGGTTATCTTCCCCCAAAAACAATTCCGAAGTCAACAGGTTCCGACAAAAACGGTACAACAAGAAAACGTGGTACCAGTATCCCCTAGTGCAGTCTCTCCCCACACTTATAAAGATCAGTATCGGCAGCATGTTCAAAATGCACAGCGCATCCTGGTTGTGGAAGACCATGACGATCTACGCGAATATCTGTCTCATACTTTATCCGAAGCTTATCAAGTGGAAACATGTACCAATGGAAAAGAAGCCTTAAAAATCATCCCCGAATTTAAGCCTGATTTAGTATTATCGGACATTATGATGCCCGAAATGCGGGGGGACGAATTGTGTTCTGCTATCAAGAATAATATACTGACGTCTCATATCCCTGTAATTCTGCTAACAGCATTAAATGACGAAAAGAATATCGTTGAAGGGTTGGAAACAGGTGCGGACAAATACCTGATAAAACCTTTTAACATAGGAATACTAAAAGCATCCATAGCCAATATACTGACTAACCGTGCACTACTTCGTAGCAAATATGCAGAAATGGAACTACACAATGACAGCATTTCCATAAATTATAGCAACACATTGGATCAACAGTTCCTGGAAGCAGTAAAAGAAACAATAACTGAAAATCTAGACAATTCAGGTTTCAACGTGGAGTCACTCTGTGCTTCACAAAATATGAGCCGTTCCAGTTTCTACAATAAACTAAAAGCATTGACAGACCAAGCTCCGGCAGACTATATCCGCCTGATCCGGCTGAAACGGGCAGCGCAATTACTATCCGAAGGACAGTATAATATATCCGAAATATCAGATATGACCGGGTTTAATGATGTAAAATATTTCCGCGAGGTATTCAAAAAATACTATAAAATAAGTCCTAGCGGATATAGCAAGGGAGAAATGAAGGAAGAACCGACTAAAACATAAGATTCCTAAAGAAACTTATTTTGAACAAAATTTATCATTAACGCATTAACAGATAAAAGAGAAAATGAGTACTTTCGGGGCATTCATCCGTAGAATAAACTGACTTATGATAGGAAAAATTAAAATGATGGCAATCATCACGTTTTACGTAGCTGTATTACTTGTTATTGCAGTGTATTTGCAAGACGGAAGCGGAACATTCTCCCATTTTTTCGAAAATGCAAATCTATACATACGTAATTTGCGTAATGTACATGCTCCGGCTTTCCATCAAACTTATGACAATTATCTGCAACTTTTTCCACTCATACTTCTATTCGGACTGAAATTGGGAGGAATAAGAGGTAATTTCGGATGGAAACGACTGTTCACTTTCATAGTCTTGTCAGTCGTACTGACGCAGCTGGTAGTAAATGGATTAAAACTCACCACCGGGGTGCTTCGCCCGGATGCCACAAATTATTTCTCTTTTCCTTCCGGACATACGGCAGCAGCGTTTATGGCAGCTACCCTATTGTATAAGGAATATGGATTCAAAGGATATTGGGTAGGATTAGTAGCATACGCAGCAGCTATAGTTACAGGGTTTACCCGCATTCTGAATAACCGTCACTGGCTGTTTGATGTCATCATTGGTGCGGCCTTGGGAATATTGCTTACAAATTTGGCTTTCCGCCTGGTACAACTCATATTCAAAGACCGGGGACTTATACAACATAAATAAATACTATAAACTTAATAACACAACAAACTTGGCACTTATGAAAAAACAAATGATCTTATTGGGAATGTTAATGGCATTTTGTATGGCAGAGGCCAAAGTAACACTGCCTGCATTATTCACAGACAATATGGTATTACAACAAAAATCGAATGTCATTTTTCATGGCCATTCATCTACAAAAAAAGAAGTGATAATAAAAACGGGATGGAATAAGCATCCCTATACGACATCACCTGACAAAGAAGGAAATTGGAAAATAGAAGTTCCTACCCCATCTGCCGGAGGTCCTTATGAAATTATCATTTCGGACGGGGATGAGCACATACTGCAAAATATTCTGATTGGCGAAATATGGTTGTATACAGGAGAATGTGAAACAGAAACTCCCATAGATATACCCTCCCAACCTTATATCCGTCTGTTTCAGACAAAAAAAGAAATCTCTTTAGTTCCCAAGAAAGATTTGCATGCTACACAAGAAGGTTGGAAAGAATGTACATCTGAAACCATAACCGGACTCCCTGCAATCGGATATTTTTTTGCCAGTCAGTTACAAAAAAACCTGAAAGTACCCATAGGTATAATAAGTTGTACCTGGAAAGATACTCCTGCAGAAGCATGGGCCAGTTATGATGCGTTAGAAAACCTGCCAAGTTACAACAAAGAAACTGAAATGCTTGAATCCTTGGGGTTCAATCCTGAAAAAATAGAAGCAGAATATGCCCGTCAAAGAGAAGAGTGGTATCAAGCTCTTTACGAACACGATATGGGATGGTGCGATGACCACCAAGTATGGGCGGAACCTGATTATTCGGATGAAAACTGGAAAACAATGGAACTTCCGGGATACTGGGAAGATAAGGGAATGAAAGACTTCGATGGAGTAGTGTGGTTCAGAAAAACGATAGATATTCCACGTAACTGGGCTAGAAAAAATGTCACAATAAATTTAGGGAACATTGCCGATGAAAGCATCGTATATTATAACGGGACTGAAATAGGACGAAACACGAAAGCCGATGCGTCCCGCTATTACACAATTCCCTATAAGCTGGTAAAACGCGGAAAAGCTGTACTGACCATACGTGTGACCAATTACAAAAGCAAAGGAGGAATATATGGCCGTCCAGAAGACATGAAGCTGAGTGTAAAAGGCAAAGATCCTATCTCATTGGCAGGAGAATGGAAATACCTATCCGGTCTCTCATTAAGTGGAATCCCCCCTGTACCCATTTCACCAGAAAGTAACCCTAAGTATCCTACAGGATTATTCAATGCAATGATACATCCGCTTACCTCTTTCCCCCTTCAAGGTGTTATATGGTATCAAGGAAAGAGTAATTTGGAAAGTAGCGATGAATATGCAGACTTATTCATGTCATTGATAGCCGACTGGCGCGATAAATGGCAAAAACCACAAATGCCTTTCTACTTTGTGCAACTGCCCAATCATGAGAAAAAAGAAGAAGCACAAGATGATTCAGACTGGGCGGCCATGCGTGAAGCACAAGCACAGGCTTTACACTTGAATCATACAGGCATGGTGATAACCACCGATATTGGGAAAGAAAAAAGCAATACCTTCCAAAGTACTCTGGAAACAGGTCTTCGCCTATCACAGTTAGCTTTAAAGCAAACTTACGGAAAAAGAAAAATGCCTCAATATCCGGTTTATAAAGGCTACAGCATCGAAGGAAATACCCTTCGCATCCATTTTGAAAACTTAGGAAAAGGATTCTTGCATCCCGACCCAGTACGCGGATTTATAATCGCAGGTACAGATCGGATTTTTTATCCGGCAACAGTAACTGTAAAAAAGAAAGAAATAATTGTACAATCACCCGATGTACCTCATCCTGTAGCCGTAAGATACAATTGGGCCAACCATACTGATGGTACCTTATTCGGAGCATCAGGCCTGCCTGTAGCTCCATTCCGAACAGATAATTGGTAATTATTGCAAGCTATATGAATAGCCACTTAGATAATTCCTGTATATTTGCACTATTTTAAAATAAACAAAGAAAAACAATGGGAATGGTAATAGGTATAGACGTAGGCGGAAGCACCACCAAGATAATAGGTGTGGATAAAGAAGGCATAAAACATCCTATGATTGTAAAAGCCGAAGATCCTATCACTTCGTTATTCGGTGCTTTCGGCAAATACATATATGATAATGGAATCAGCTTAAACGACATTGATAAAGTCATGTTGACAGGAGTGGGAAGTGCTTACGTAAACCAACCCTTATATGGACTCTCTACTGATCATACGGATGAGTTTCTAGCAAACGGTCTTGGAGCTCACTATGACTCCCAATTGCAAGACCTTATTGTAGTAAGCATGGGTACCGGCACCTCTTTTGTAAAAGTGGAAGGAGGTAAAAACATATCTCACATAGGTGGTATAGGTATTGGCGGAGGAACCATTCAAGGACTATCTCGCCTGTTGTTAAAAACACAGAATATTCATCAAGTGGTAAAGATGGCAGAAAAAGGTGTAATAGAAAATATTGATCTGCAAATCAAGGATATTTGCAATACCCCTCTACCTGGACTGCCTCTGGATGCCACCGCTTCCACATTTGGCAAAGCAAGTTCAAACGCCTCTATGGAAGATGTAGCAGCGGGAATCATTCATATGGTATTACAATCAATAGGACAATCTGTCATATTAGCAGCACTGAATAGCCACATTAAAGATTTTGTCCTAATAGGTAATTTGACCAAAATGCCACAATGCAAAGAAATATTCCCAGTTATGGAAGAAATGTACCAATGCCATTTTTGGATACCTGAATATGCAGAGTATCGCACGGCATTGGGAGCAGCACTAGCTTATACACATAAATAAGAAAGAGAACTGTACTGTTCCTAACTCCTTTGTATTATTATGCTTAGCATAGCAGCAAGATTTTTCAGCTCAATGAAAAAGAAAAAGTGCATCTCCCGCTGATCTTCTAAAGTGGGAGATACAATAAATATCATAAAATTAGCCAACTAATTTATACTTAAAGTAGGGATATTCAATAAATATTCCTAAAACATGAGTACCCGGCGAGGGTTTCCGGAACCGCTTCCGCCGGAGAAAGGACATGGCGGAGCCTTCCGGACAGTTCCGTGGGAAAGGTACCCACACCCACGGGGAAAAAACGGTAGAGGCCACATTTCACACGTGCGTATACAAAAAAAAGCCTCCGGAACTTCTTCAAGTCCGGAGGCTTCAATCAAAACGG
>ENA-OYZZ01000772-OYZZ01000772.1-human-gut-metagenome-genome-assembly--contig:-NODE-772-length-13189-cov-6.748668_pt1 | contig 13189 bp, 10 predicted proteins | sample MGYA00244199_ERZ653482 | MGnify/ENA primary metagenome ERZ653482 (study PRJEB26926, sample SAMN06165036) | human gut metagenome | biome: ENVO:00009003; feature: ENVO:2100002; material: ENVO:00002003...
GAGATCTGCGCATGTCTCGTGGGCTCGGAGATGTGTATAAGAGACAGTTCCAGGAGAGCTCGGAGATGTGGATGAGGCCGTCGATACCGCCGAGGTCGACGAAGGCGCCGAAGTCGACGATGGAGGAAACGGTGCCCTGGAGACGCATGCCAGACTTGAGCTTGGACAGGATCTCGGAGCGCTCGGCCTTACGGGACTCCTCGAGCACGACGCGACGGGAGAGGACAACGTTGTTGCGGTTGCGGTCCATCTCGATGACGCGGGCCTCGATGCGGGTGCCCATGTAAGAGGTGAGGTCCTTGACGCGACGGAGGTCGACGAGGGAAGCAGGCAGGAAGCCACGCAGGCCGATGTCGAGGATCAGGCCGCCCTTGACAACCTCGATAACCTCGCCCTCGACGTTCTCGCCGGAGTTGAACTTCTCCTCGATGCGGTTCCAAGCACGCTCGTACTCGGCACGCTTCTTGGACAGGACCAGACGACCGTCCTTGTCCTCCTTCTGGAGAACCAGAGCCTCGATGGGATCACCGAGTGCAACGATGTCTGCAGGGTTAGCGTCCTTGCGGATGGACAGCTCGCGGACCGGGATAACGCCCTCGGACTTGAATCCGATGTCAACGAGCACCTCGTCATGCTCGATCTTAACGACAGTGCCGTTAACGAGATCGCCCTCATCAAAGTCGGTAATCGTACCGTCGATGAGGTTGTTCATCTCCTCCTCGTTGACATCGTCAAGAGAGAAAATGGACGAGTTCTGAATCTCACTCAAAGGTGGACCCCTTTCGAACTACGGGGCCCCGATTGCTAGGACCTACAGAAGGGTGCGACAAGCACACAACGTTTAGGAACACTCGGGAGCCGACAGATACTAATGTGACGCTTATGCAATCACGTTCGTATAGGTTACGGGGAAATGAGTTCGATTTCAAGCGTGAACTGCGATTTTTTACTCGTGTGGAGACTTTTTCGTAATCTTATGAACACACGTCTCCGCAACTTGACGATAACCGGCTAGGCATTCGGCTTTGGGGTAAAGTATCCGGAGCCAACGATTCTAGATCGATTTTTCGAGAAAGGTGCCCGCGTGCTCAAAGCAGTCGTTTTCGATATGGACGAGACGCTTCTCAGCATCAACCTCAACGCGTTCATCCTTCGCTATTTTAAGGATGTCTCTTCGATGCTCGCGGATATCGGGCGCCGCAGCCGCGGTGGCACGATGGCACGCCTCGGCACCATCCTGGTCGACCTCAACGCCAATCGCCGCAGCGGCACGGACAACCGAACCAATCTTGAGTTTTACCAAGAAGAGGTCGAGCGCCGATGCGGGATCCGCCTCTCCGATCCCCTCATCTACGAGGCGTTTACCTACTATGACCGCGAAGTTCTTCCGTACAAGAACGACGATGTCATTAACGCCCACGCCATGCCGGGCGCACACGCCGCGCTCCAGGCCGTACAGGACGCAGGGCTGCGTTGCGCGCTCTTTACCAACCCCAGCTTTCCCCAGGGGGCCATCGAGTGCCGCATGGGTTGGGGCGACCTGGCCGACGCTCCCTTTGAGCTCGTCACGCACATGGGAAACACCACCCGCTGCAAGCCCGATGCCACCTACTATCTAGAGCAGCTTCAGGTGATGGGGCTCGAACCGCACGAGGTCCTTATGGTGGGCAACGATCCCAAACGCGACTTCCCGTCCCCCGATTGCGGCATCCAAACCGCCTTTGTGGGCCAGGGCAAGCCCAGCCGAGCCACCTGGCGCGGAACCATGGAAGACTTCGCCCGCGACTTTAACGCCGTAGTAGAAGCCTTCTACGAACACCAAGTAGCCGACGAACTGTCATAGGACCCCTCGCTCCAAACAAAATGGCGCCGCAGGTTGAGCACAAGTCAGCGAAAATGCCCCTAAGCGAGCAATGTGCCTTGAAAGAGGAGGGCATAGGCCTTCTGGCCATGCCCGACGATTGAAAGGCAGATTGCCGCTTAGGGGCGTTTGCAGCGTCGACTGGTTACGCGGTTTGGTAAAACCGCGTAACTAGCACACCTGCGTTTTGCCGATCATGATGTTGAGGATCTCGACGTCGGTATCTTTCATGCCCACGCGGCCCACATAGCCCATGCTGGCGATCGTCTGCTCGACGGTATCCTGAATGAGGCCCTCACCGGCGCGGAAGCCGCGGCCCTGCATGGCCATATCGTGGCCCAGAATCGCAGCGTCAACGGCAGCGGAAATCTTGGCGGCACAGCTTGCCTTGGCGCCATCGCACACGATGCCGCCCACGTTACCGAGCGTGTTCGAAACCGTCGCGCCAATCTGCTCGCGCGTGCCACCACACAGCCAGGTAATCGCGGCACCGGCACCGCATGCGGCGCAAATAGCACCGCAAAACGCCGAGAGCGCACCAATATAGCTCTTGATATGCACGGCGATAAGATCGGACAGCATCACGGCGCGCACCAGGCGATCATGGTCGCAGCGCAAATACTCGGCATACTCCATAACGGGCAAGGCACAGGTAATGCCCTGATTGCCCGAGCCGCACACGATGGCGACCGGCAGCGCGCAGCCGTTCATGCGGGCATCGGACCCGGCGGCCGCACGGGCACGGGCACGGCAGGCGACGTCATCGGCACGAGCGCCCAGCAGCGTACGGCCCACCTCGGCGCCCCAAGCGTGCGCCAGGCCCTCGGCACTGATCGCACCGTTCAGCTCAATCTGACGCTCAACGGCAGCGCGGGCGTCCTCAATGTCACCGTCCTCGATAAAGTCGATGATGGACTCAATGCTCATAGGGGTATCGACGTTATCTGCCGCACGCTCGGCCACGACGCGCTCGGCGCAGGCGGCACACTCCCCCGCCGACTTGCCGCATACCGGAATACCGTCGAGCGTATGACACGTAACATTGGTGTGGTGGTCGGTAATCTCGACGACCGCGGCATGGCCCCCGGCCGTTGCGGTCACCTTGATGTAGAGGTTGGGCACACCCTCGACAAGCGACACATCGCAGTAACCGGCATCGGCGAGAAGCTCGGACACGCGAGCACGGTCTTCGTCGTTAACGCTCTCGAGCACCTCGAGCGCGCTCTTGGCGTCACCGCCCACGGCACCCAGCACGGCCGCCGCTTCAATACCGTGCATGCCGCCCGAGTTGGGCACGGTCACGCTCTTAACGTTCTTGATGATGTTGCCCGAGCAGGCAACGTCCATATGATCGGGTTCGCAACCGAGCGTCTGGCTCGCCAGCGCCGCTGCATAGGCAACGGCAATGGGCTCGGTGCAGCCGAGCGCACAGACAAGCTCGCGGTTTAAAACATCGCAAAACGCGGTATCACGAAGGGAATCGGCAGGCATAGGTATCTCCTACTTGTATAAAGGGCTGGGCTCTCGATAATAGTTAGCTCTTTTATTTGATAACAATGCATCAAAAACCGCAACCCAAGTTCCGGCGGACGGCGTTCAAGCGCAAACTGACAGCATTAATACATGAAAAACTAGTCTTGTTGCATGCTAAAGCGTTTGACCAAAAAACGCCCGAGCGTTTACACAAAAGTCGCGCTATCATGCAGTCGAACGCGGTAAAACCTTTAGCATTTGCGCCGCACAGACCAGAGAGGAACCACTCATGAAGATTGGTATCGGTAACGACCACGCCGCCGTCGAGCTCAAGAACATCATTTCCGAGCACCTGAAGGAGCGCGGCTGCGAGGTCGTGAACTTTGGCACCGACACCTCCGAGAGCTTTGACTACCCCATCGCCGGCTACAAGGTGGGTAAGGCCGTTGCCAACGGCGACGTCGATCTGGGCATCCTCATCTGTGGCACCGGTGTCGGGATTAGCCTGGCTGCCAACAAGGTCGAGGGCGTACGCGCCGTCGTGTGCTCCGAGCCCTTCAGCGCCAAGCTCTCGCGCATGCACAACAACACCAACGTGCTCGCCTTTGGTGCCCGTGTCGTGGGCTCCGAGCTCGCTAAGATGATCGTCGACGAGTGGCTCGACGCCGAGTTTGAGGGCGGCCGTCACGAGCGTCGCGTTAACCTCCTCAACGAGATCGATCACACGCGCGGCCTCAAGGTCGTCGACGAGGCCTAAACCACTCAGTGCCACAAGCTAACAGCAGGGGCCCGCTCGGAACTCATGACCGAGCGGGCCCCTTCATAGATTTTGGAATAAAAGGGCGCCGCGGATGGAGTTCCGCGGCGCCCAAGCCACACGCTAACAGCTTTAAGGAGTCAAAGCTGGTTTAGCCAAAGAAGCGCTTGATCTCAATCTCGGCGTTCTCCAGGCAGTCGGAGCCGTGGATCACGTTGGCGTTGACATCGACGGCAAAGTCGCCGCGGATGGTACCAGGAGCAGCGTCAAGCGGGTTAGTAGCGCCCATGAGGGTGCGCATCTTAGCAACAGCGGAGAGACCGGAAACGACCATCTTGACGACCGGACCGCTCGTCATAAAGTCGCAGAGACCGCCAAAGAAGGGCTTGTCGGCCAGATGGGCGTAGTGCTCCTCGACGGTAGCGCGCTCGAGCGTGGTCATCTCCATGCGCTCGATGACAAGGCCGCTGCGCTCAATGCGAGCAACGATCTCGCCGATCTTGCGGTCGTGCACGGCGTCGGGCTTAATCATGATGAAGGTCTTCTCGATAGCCATAAAAGTAGCCTTTCAAGTAGGTTCGCGCGTGCCCAAGTCCCATTCCGGCACCCGCCTGGACTGCATCGTAACAGAGTTTTAGCTGCAGTTAAACAAAAAGCTGTTTATTGAAACGTTGCAATTTATTAAAGCGCTCCATATGTGTCACTTCTGTTTCGAAGCCCGATTAGAGTACCATCCGACCGCCCATCAACCGCGCCGAACAGAGCAGGCGGTCGGTTGCCGCCCGCGAACGTATCCCCTTCACAACCTGCCCAAAGGTCCTACAGAAGTTCTCGACAAGCCCCTCCCCCATAGCAACAAAATACGGGCTCCCACATCAGCAGGCGCCCGTAAAGCGAAAACGATTTATCAATAAATGGACAATACGTCTTCAGCCAAACCTCTACTTTGCCCCGTGACCCATCTCGACGACCTTGGTTAGCGATCCAAACACACCTTCGTCGACCACGAGCTGCGCCTCGGCACGCTGCAGCTGCACGGCAACGGCGGCAGGGGCGGTGCCGCCCTCGGTCGTGCGCGCGGCAACAATCGAGGGGATATCGAGTGCCTCGGTAATATCGTGCTCAAAGAGCGGGCTTGCCTCCTGGAACACCTCAAACGGCAGGTCCTCAAGATTGCAACCGCGCTTCTCGCACATCAGGACCAGATGGCCCACCACGGCGTGCGCCTCGCGGAACGGCAGGCCACGCTTAGCGAGGTAATCGGCAACATCGGTAGCGGCAAGGTGCCCCACGCCGCACTCGCGCGCCATGGCATCCTCGTTGACGGTCCAAGTCGAAATCATTCCGGCCATCACGGACAGGCACTGCATGAGGGTATGGGCGGTATCGAGCGCGCCCTCCTTGTCCTCCTGCAGATCCTTGTTATATGCCAGCGGCAGGCCCTTCATGGTCACGAGCAGCTGCACCAGGTTGCCGTACACGCGGCCGCTCTTGCCACGGATGAGCTCGGCAAAGTCGGGGTTCTTCTTCTGCGGCATGATGGAAGAGCCGGTGGAGTACGAGTCAGACAGCGTGATGAAACCGAACTCGGAGCTCGACCACAGCACGATCTCTTCAGAAAGGCGCGACAGATGCATCGCCATAACGGAGCTGGCATAGTGCAGATCGAGCAGGAAGTCACGGTCCGAAACTGCATCGAGCGAGTTAGGAATCACGCCCGCAAAGCCAAGCTCGGCAGCCGTCATCTGACGATCGAGCGGATAGCTTGTACCAGCAAGCGCGGCGGCACCCAACGGGCAGTTGTCGGCAGCATCAAAGGCAGCCTTCAGGCGCGTAAAGTCACGCGCGAACATCCAGGAATACGCCAGCAGATGGTGCGAGAGCAGCACAGGTTGAGCATGCTGCATATGTGTATAACCCGGCAAAATCACCTTGTCATACTTCTTAGCGGCGTCTACCAGCACGTGACGCAGCTGCAGGTTGGCCTCCATGAGCTCCTTAGCCAGCGCCTTGACGCCCAAGCGGGTATCGGTCGCCACCTGATCGTTGCGCGAACGGCCGGTGTGCAGGCGCTTGCCCGCCTCGCCGATACGGCGCGTCAGCTCACTCTCAATGGACATGTGGATGTCCTCGTCGTTGATATCGAAGGTAAAGATACCGGCATCGATGTCTTGCTCGATTCCGGACAGGCCCTCGGCAATCGCCTGCTCATCCTCGGCGCTGATGATGCCCTGGGCGGCCAGCATCTTGGCATGTGCCTTAGAGCCGGCGATATCCTGCTTATAGAGATGCTTATCGACCGGCAGCGACGCACCAAACTCCTGCGTGACCTCGGCCACGCCCGCCTCAAAACGACCACCCCAAAGAGCCATGGGACCGTCCCCTTTCGTCAAATACCAAAACATCGGCGCACAAAGCGCTACGCCATGTCGCTAAAGCGATTTATCAACTGCTAGTTTTGCACATCCCCGCCGCACGCGGGGCAAGACGGACTAAATAGCAAAGAAGTGATGGACCAGGCACTTGGCGCCCAGCGACTCCCTACGGATGTTGCCCTGCGAGCCGTCGATCCAGGCTTTCAGGCTCATGGGAACCTCATCGACCTTGGCAGTATCGAGCTCGGGGGTAAGAGAAAGCAAAGCGTGTGCAATAGCATCAAACATAGTAGGTACTCCTCGGATATCTAGAGGCACAAGGCCGTCAAATTGATAGCAAGAGCCCCGCCGGACAACCCCGGCGGGGCTCGGACTCAGCCGCAGATGCGGCATCATATATGCGGGCGGAACGTAGGGGCCACCGATGTTAAGAAGTGTCAGCAAGCATAACGAAAGGTAGGGACCCCATGCGCCCGTTATGTATCACGCGGATGGGCCGCGCGGATACCAAGGGAAGGAAAGAAGCCTTACGCCTGGGCTGCGGCGGAGCTGGGGCCCTGGACCTTCGCCCACGTCTTGAGCGACAGAGTGTCGATCTCGATGAAGCCGGCGCTGGCCTTCTCGTCAAACGTGGTGTCGCGGTCGTAGGTGGCCAGACCGTAGTCATAGAGGCTGAACGGGCTCTTGCGGCCGACGACATGGCAGTTGCCCTTAAAGAACTTCAGACGAACGGTGCCGGTCACGAACTTCTGGGTGTCGGCCATAAAGGCGTCGAGCGCGTTCTTGAGCGGGCTGTACCACTGGCCGTTGTACACAGCGGTAGCCCAATCCTGCTCGAGCTTGATCTTGGTCTTGAGCAGGTCACCCTCGACGCAGATATCCTCGAGCGCCTTGTGGGCGGTGATGAGCGTCAGGGCGCCGGGAACCTCGTAGCACTCGCGGCTCTTAAGGCCCACCAGACGGTCCTCGACCAGGTCCAGACGGCCAAAGCCGTTGTCGCCGGAGATATTGTTGAGGGCGATGACGATCTCGGAAAGCTTCATCTTCTTGCCGTCGACGGCGACGGGCTTGCCCGCCTCAAACTCAATCTCGGTGTAGGTCGGGGTGTCGGGCGTGTCCTCGGGGTTCTTAGTCATAACCCAGGCGTCGTCGAGCGGCTCGTTCCAGGGATCCTCCAGGTGACCGCACTCGATGGCGCGACCCCACAGGTTGTCATCGATGGAATAGGGGTTGTCATTGGCACCCTCGGGAACCGGCACGTTGTGGGCATGGGCGTAGGCGACCTCGTCCGGACGGCACTTCAGATCCCACTCACGAACCGGGGCGATGACCTTGAGCTCAGGGTCAAGTGCCTTGACGGCAGCCTCAAAACGGACCTGGTCGTTACCCTTGCCGGTGCAGCCATGGGCGACATAGGTGGCGCCGAACTCGTGGGCGACCTCGACAAGCTTCTTGGCAAGCAGCGGACGGGACAGAGCGGAGAGCAGCGGGTACTTGTTCTCGTACATGGAGTTGGCGGCGATGGCCTTGGTCAGGAACTCATCAGAGAACTCATCGCGCAGGTCGAGCACCTGGCAATCCAGAACGCCCAGGTCGAGGGCCTTCTGCTTCTTGGCATCCAGGCCGGTCTCCTCCTGGCCCACGTTGCCGCAGACGCAAACGACATCGAGATTCTTCTCGTCCTGGAGCCACTTGACACATACGGATGTATCAAGACCACCGGAATATGCGAGAACGACTTTTTCCTTGCTCATGGCTGTTTCCTTTCGCCCTTGGTAGCTAATTAGAACATCGGTCAGTTGCAAGTCACCTTGAGGTCAAAAACCGTGCAATATCAGGTTATTCAGCAGAATGCAGCACAGGCATGCCCTAGAAACATGCGGCTATGTCGTGCTAAAACCCGACGACCTCAAAATGACTCTGTTGAGGCATTTCGCCCCATGCGGACAGAGACGATTGTTATCGTCGTCGGGAAATTGCGCGCTGGCGTCGGATGGCATTGTCTGCAGTGGTGATGATCTTTACGAACTGCATCTGCCTCTCCTTTCACGTATCGCCGGGCGCAATTCATATATCGCAAACGGTACCTTTTCCTCGGTAAGCGGCGCTTTTGCCGTCTCCGTTTTCGATGGTCGCTATATTACGCTAAAGTGCCCGCAGCACAAGCGACAAATTCAAATTTCTGAAAAGTTTTTTCATTACTTTGTGAAGCGTGGTGCAAATACGCTCCGTTCCTGCGAAAATACGCCCGACTACGAATTGATGGTTATAACGTCTGAAACAATCTCGAAACGAAAGGCTCGCTTTTATGCAAACTTACGAATCGGACGCCAATATCGGAAACATTAAGATTCTCGCCGTCGACATGGACAAGACGCTGCTGACCGACGAGCGCGTGCTGCCCCAGGGTCTTGATGAGCGCCTGGACAAGCTCGCCGACGCCGGCATCGTATTCTGCCCCGCCAGCGGACGTCCCGCCCCCAAGCTCGAGGAGATGTTCGAGGGCATCAAAAACCGCCTTGCTTTTTGTCCCGACAACGGAGCGTGCGTGATCTATCGCGGCAGCTATATCTATAAGAGCAATATTGACGTGGAGCTGTATCAGCAGGTCTTGAGCCGTGCCTCGGAGGATCCTCGCGCTGTCCCCGTCCTGTGCTGCTTCGACGAGTTCTACGTGCTTGCCCGCGACCATCAATACCACGACGAGATCAGCGTCTACTACAACACAATCAACTACGTCGACAGCTTTGAGGACCTTGATATCGAGTCCAACAAGATCTCAATCTTCTTCCCGGCCTATGATGCCGAGCCCGCTTTCCGCGAGACCTATAGCCCCGAGTTCTCGGACAAGCTCTACGTCACCAACGCCGGGCGCGAGTGGATCGACTTTATGAACCTGGGCGTCGACAAGGGCGCCGGCGTCGCGCACCTGTGCGAACACCTGGGCATCGATATCGCCGACGCCGCCGCCGTGGGCGATACGTACAACGACATCCCCATGCTGGAGCGCGTCGGTCACAGCTTTATCGTGGACAATGCCGAGGAGCACATGAACGCGCATGCCAAATGGCGCATTCCGAGCAACAACGACGGGGGCGTACTGACGCTCATCGACGCTATCTTGGCGGCCCGGTAGCCGTCCCATCGGGCCTGGCCGGGCGGCACAGGATAACTTTTCGCTCGGTCAGGTCCTGCGCAAGACGAAAGCCACATTAAGTGGCTTTCTTTGCGTGCGGAATCTACGAAAAGTTATCCTGTGCCGCCCGGCCAGGCCCTAGGTTTACTTGTTTGCCGCCTAGATGGCGTCTTGAGTGTCTAGATACTTAGGCTGAATTTAATTGAACGAAGGGGGCTCCTTGTTGGCAAGGAGCCCCCTTCTGGTTTGGTTACTTTAGGGTTGTGGGCACTTCCCTATTTGGCGTCGGCCCAGGTTATGCCGGTGCTGGCTTCGGCGATTAGGGGGACGCGGAGGTCTACGACGTGCTCCATGACGTCGCGGACCATGGTGGTTAGGCGCTCGACTTCGTCGATGGGGCACTCAAAGTCCAGTTCGTCGTGTACCTGCAAGATCATGTGGGCGGCAAAGCCCTCCTCTTCCAGACGGCGGCTTACGCGGGCCATCGCGATCTTGATGATGTCGGCGGCGGTGCCCTGCATGGGATGGTTCATGGCCGTGCGCTCGCCAAAGCCGCGGAGTTGCGGGTTTTTGGCCTTGAGCTCCGGAATATGGCGTCTGCGGCCATACATGGTCTCGGCGTAGCCCGTCTGCTTGGCGCGCGCCACCACGTTGTCGAGGAACGTACGCACGCCCGGGTAGGCCTCGTAGTAGCGGTCGATCATGTCGCGCGCCTCGGCCATCGAGATATGCAGCGACTGCGACAGACCGTAGGCCTGCTGGCCGTACACGATGCCAAAGTTCACGGCCTTGGCGCGGCTGCGCAGGTCGGGCGTCACCTCGGACACCGGCACACCAAACACGCGCGCCGCCGTCTCGGCATGGAAGTCCTCGCCCTCGTTAAAGGCGCGCACCAGGTGCTCGTCACCCGAAAGATGCGCCAGCAGACGCAGCTCGATCTGCGAGTAGTCCACCGCCAAAAAGACGCTTCCCTCGCCTGCCGAAAACGCCGTTTTGACGGTGCGGCCCAGCTCCGAGCGCGTCGGGATGTTCTGCAGGTTCGGGTCGCTCGAGGACAGACGCCCCGTTGCCGTGATGGTCTGGTTGTACGTGGTGTGCACACGACCGTCACCACGGCGCAGCGGGCCCAGCGTGTCCAGATAGGTTGACTTGATCTTGGACTTCTCACGCCAGTCCAAAATCAGGCGCACGATCTCGTGGTCGCGGGCAAGATCGCTCAACACCTTGGCATTGGTCGAATAATAGCCGCGCTTAGTCTTCTTGAGGCCCTTGGTCGGAAGCCCCATCACATCAAAGAGCACGTGCGACAGCTGCATGGGACTACCGATGTTAAACGTCTCATCACCCGCCAGGTCGCGAATGCTGCGCTCGACCTCGGCAATCTGGGTCGCCAGACCCTCGGACAGACTGTGCAGGCGCTCGGGGTCCACGAGCATGCCCGCGCGCTCCATCTTGGCAAGTACCGGAACGAGCGGCATCTCGATGCCATCGAACACGTTGGCGGCGTTCTCGCGGGCCATGCACTCGCGCAACGGCGACACGAGCGCCAGCGTCAGAGCCGCAGTACGGGCGGCAGGTGCCGGAGCGTCCTCGCCGGCACCCTCTGCGCCGCGCGCCGCAGGCAGCGCCATCTGCAGATACGTATCGGCAAGATATGCCTCATCGAACTCGGAGCGGTCGGAATCCAGCAGGTAGGCGGCAACCACGGTATCGAAGATGCGCGTAGAATCGACTGCCAGCGGATCCATGAGCTCGGGCTCAGAAGAATCGATGGGCGAAAGCTCGTGCAACAGCACCTTCATATCCGGGCTCGCCACGCGACCCTCCATAAACAGACGCGCGAGCACGCCAGCAATCACGCCGTGGACGAAGTTGAAGCCCTCAACCTCAGCCGCCGCGCAGCTGTCGCCCTCCTCGAGCGCGAAGAGGCCCTTGGACGTCGCCAACCACAGCGTGCGCGTCAGTCCAAAGAGCGCGCCCTCTTCCTTGTCATCGTCCACCACGGTGGCGACCCACTCGCCCGCCTCGATCGCACGCGAAACCTCGGACGCCACGTCAGCAAGCGCCTCGGCATCGCCGGCAGCGGTGCGCTCAATCGTGGGCATCTCAAACGTTCTAGCAGCGGCAGCAGCCCCGCCCTCGCCGCCAATCAGCGCCAAGAAACGGTTCTGCATGGCGGTGATACCAAGCGTACCCAGCGCCGCGGAAACCTCATCGGCAGAAAACGCCGGGAAGGACGTCGCCTCAAAATCGAGCTCAACGGGCGCATCGGTGCGGATGGTCGCAACCTTGCGGCTCAGCAGGGCATCGTCGATGTGTGCGCGCAGGTTTTCGCCCATCTTGCCCTTGACCTCGTCGGCATGTGCGATGACCTCGTCCAGGCTACCGTACTGTGCGATGAGCGCGCTCGCCTTTTTGGGGCCGATACCCGGCACGCCGGGGATGTTATCGGACGTGTCGCCCTTCAGACCATAAAAGTCGGGCACGAGCGCCGGCGTGATGCCGTGATACAGATCGTCCACGCTCTCGGGCGTCATGATCGCCACGTCGGACAGGCCCTTACGGGTCGAGACCACGTTGACGTGCTCGGTAACAAGCTGATACATGTCGCGATCACCGGTCACCAGTAGCATGTCGCAGCCGGCCTCTTCACCCAGGCGCGCCATGGTACCCAGGATATCGTCGCCTTCCCAGCCCTCGGACTGCAGAATCGGCACGTTGAGTGCGGCGAGCAGCTCCTTAATCATAGGAAACTGCGCATGCAGGTCGGGATCCATGGGCGGACGCTGCGCCTTGTACTGCGGCAGCATCTCCATGCGCACGCGCGGCTTGCCTTTATCAAACGCCACGACCACACCGTCGGGGTTAAAGGCATCGATCATCTTAAGAAACATGTTCAGAAAGCCAAAAATCGCGTTGGTGGGGCGACCGTCCGGCGCGTTCATGGTCGGCGGCACGGCGTGGAAGGCGCGATGCATGAGCGAGTTGCCGTCGATAACGGCAAAGGTGCGGCGCTTGTCAGACATATTGAATACCTCGCTTTAGGCTGGGCACGGTTTGCTCACTCCAGTTTACACGCTCCCCGCCCCGCGGCCACCTCACATCAAGCTCCCCCGCCACCGTGAGTCCGCGCGTGATACGATGGCTCACGGTACATCAACCAGCACGATCGATCCGAAAGGAGCCTGCGTCATGGAGCGTCCCTGCGCATGGAAAAAGTACACCCCACAGCAAATCGAGGAGCTCGAGGAGCTTTGCCGCGGCTATAAGCAGTTTTTGAGTGAGAACAAGACCGAGCGCCTGTGCGTCAAGGCCGGCATCAAGATGGCCGAGGAGGCGGGATACGTCGACCTGGAGACCGTAATCGCCGAAGGCCGCGAGCTCAAGGCAGGCGACAAGGTGTATGCCGCTAACCACGGCAAGGACCTTATGCTCGTCAACCTGGGCACCGCCCCGCTCGAGCAGGGCTTTAACATCCTGGGCGCGCACGTGGACTCGCCGCGCCTGGACCTTAAGCAGAACCCCGCCTTCGAGGCCGGCGACATGGCTTATCTCGACACGCACTACTACGGCTGTCTCTTATACAC
>ENA-OYZZ01000785-OYZZ01000785.1-human-gut-metagenome-genome-assembly--contig:-NODE-785-length-13081-cov-7.350299_pt1 | contig 13081 bp, 9 predicted proteins | sample MGYA00244199_ERZ653482 | MGnify/ENA primary metagenome ERZ653482 (study PRJEB26926, sample SAMN06165036) | human gut metagenome | biome: ENVO:00009003; feature: ENVO:2100002; material: ENVO:00002003...
CGTCGGCAGCGTCAGATGTGTATAAGAGACAGGAGGGGTGGCTTGTGCGATGGGCGCGGCGTGGCCGCGCTTGGCCAACGGTGCCTTGGCACATCCTCGGCAGCTTGCCCTAGAGCTTGTGGTGGCGCTCTTCTTTGCGCTCCTCGGCTGCCTGCTCCTCCTGCTTAAAAGCGGGGTCGTCGGGGGTGACCAGCTCATCTTCGTGCGTGCGCTTGTTGTAATGGTGGAGCAGCACGGGCTCAAATAGATGTAGATGCTTGGCGAAGGCCGCCGAGCCAATGGCGAGCACGGTAAAGATGAGCACGCGCATGGGCACCTCGACCTGGTTAATCGCGGCGGCGCCGGCCGAAAGCATGATGCACCAGGCATAGATGAGCAGCACGGCCTGTTTTTGGTTGTAGCCTTCTTGGATCAGGCGGTGGTGGATGTGGCCCTTGTCGGCCTGCCCGATGCTAATGTGGGCGCGCTTGCGGCGCACAATGGCGCTAAACGTGTCGATGATGGGCACGCCGGCAACGATGAGCGGGATGATAAGCGAGGTGAGTGCGGCGGTGCGGCTCACGTTGAGCAGCGAGATGGAGCCCAGCGCAAAGCCCAGAAGCAACGACCCCGAGTCGCCCAAGAAGATGCTTGCGGGGTTGAAGTTGTAGCGCAAAAAGGCCAGACAGGCGCCAAAGAGCGCAATGGAGAGCGCGGCGGCGTCGATGCGGCCCGAGAGAACAGCCATCGAAAACATGGTGAACGATGCGATGCCGCAGATGCCCGTGGCCAAGCCGTCGAGGCCGTCGATGAGGTTAATGATGTTGGTGAATGCCACCAGATAGATCACGGTAATGGGGTAGGCGAGCCATCCGAGCATGATCTCGCCGGGAGCAAACGGGTTGACGATGACGCCGATCCGCAGGCCGCCCATGCAGGCGATAAGCGCGGCGAGGACCTGTCCGGCCAGCTTTTGCTTGGGCGTGAGCTGGAAGACGTCGTCGATAGCGCCGGTCGCAAAGATAACGGTAAAAGAAAGCGCAAGTATGGGGTAGCTGATGTGCAGACGGGGGTGGGGCACCAAAACGGGCGGCCAACCCAGGTACCAGGTGCCTAGGATTTGCACAGTGCAGGCGACGACCAGGCCCAAAAACACCGCCGTTCCGCCCAAACGCGGGATGGGCTTGGTGTTGATGCGGCGCTTAGAAGGATAGTCGACGGCGTCGAGCTTGATTGCCAGGCGCTTGACCAGGGGTACCGTGAGGAAGGTCGTGATAAAGGCCGCCGCTGCCACGCATAGGTACGGTATGTAGCTCGGGGATGAAGCCATGAATCTAAAAACCGCCAAGCGTCGAAGGAAAAGGTCAGAAGAACGCCATGCGCAAAGGGCATAGCCGAACCATAATACTCGACCAAGGGGGGTGCATGGAATTGCACGCAGCGATAATCACGCGCTTACCAGATATTGGGATGTTGTCGATGGCTTGTCGGGATGCCGGCGGGGATCCATATGGACTGTAATGGTGATTTTCGGCAAAAGAAAACCACCCCCCACGTTACGAAAATGAACCCACCTAAAACAGGTGGGTGCCCTCATCGACTGTTCCAGCGTCCTTAACAACGAAGGATACCTGTACTAGGTACGACTGTGTGGGCTCCCTAAATAAACGCGACGGTTCACCCAGTTGCTCCGCGGGGGGCGGAATACCTACATCATAAAGCGGCACTTTATCGATTCCAGTCTTGACATTACAAAAATCGTGTCGGACGATTACGGCGCCTTGGGCTCGAGCCGTCTGTGGGGTTGATCCCTTTACGTTTGAGCTGCTGAATCGTTGTTTTGGAGCATGGTTTTATGCCGACGTCGTTGACCGAACTTTTTTCGCCCGCCTGCCATTTGTGTCCGCGCCGTTGCGGTGCGGCGCGCGATGAGGGCGCGCACGGCGTCTGCGGTGCTAACGACACGCTCAAGGTGGCCCGCGCCGCGCTTCATATGTGGGAGGAGCCGCCTATCTCGGGCGAGGCCGGTTCGGGCACGATCTTCTTTAGCGGCTGCTCGCTCAAATGTATCTACTGCCAGAACCACGAGATCTCGACCGGCAATTTTGGCCTTGAGATTTCGCCTGAGCGCCTGGTCGAGATTATGCTGGAACTGCAGGACCAGGGTGCCAACAACATCAATTTGGTGACGGCGACGCACTATGCGCACCTGTTGCCTGCCGCGATTGCCGCGGCACGGGCGCGCGGACTGGTTATCCCAATCGTCTACAACACGAGTGGTTACGAGCGCGCGAGTGCCGTGGCGGCGCTGGGCGACCTGGTCGATGTGTGGCTCACCGACTTTAAATATGCCGATGCCGGGCTTGCGCAGTCGCTCTCCCATATAAAGGATTACCCGCGTGTGGCCGTGTCGGGTCTGGCCCAGATGGCGCGCGAGATCGAGCGCCGCGGGGGAGAGTTGGTGGACGAGGACGGGCTTATGAAGCGTGGCATGATCGTGCGTCACCTGGTGCTTCCGGGGCATGCAGACGATTCGTGTCGCGTGCTGGACCTGGTGTGGCAGACGGTGGGCGACGTGCCGATCTCGGTTATGAACCAGTACACGCCCAATGCGCTCATGCGCGAGCAGGGCGGCGACCTGGCACGCGCCGTGACGCGTGAGGAGTACGAGCAGGTGCTCGACCATGCCGACGACCTGGGTTTTACGACGATGTTCTGGCAAGAGGGCGGCGCGGTAGACGAGAGCTTCACCCCGGCCTTCGACACCACCGGTGTTCTTACCAGCGCAAAGTAGTGCGTTCGTCGATGATTTTTCTGGGACGGGGATAAAAAATCATCGAGAGGATCGCCTGTTCGAAAAGTTGCCAAAATAGCCGCGCCCCAAAAAGACTGGTTATTGGGCGTTGACAGTTGGCGAGCCGTAGGTAAAATATCGACTTGTCCTGGGGACGTAGCTCAGTTGGGAGAGCGCTGCCGTCGCATGGCAGAGGCCGAGGGTTCGACTCCCTTCGTCTCCACCCTTGGATTTGATAAGCCGCTGACATTGTGTCGGCGGCTTTTTTTAAAAGAAAGGGCTATACCATGGCAGAGCTTGAGTCCCAACCATTGTCCGACGAGGAGCGCGCTGAGTTGGAAGAGCTCCGCGCTGAGAAGGCCCGCCGCGAGGCTCGGGAAGAGGCCCGTCGCGAGCGCGAGGAGCTGGCTGCCCTGCGTGCCGAGCGCGCGAAGGCCGAGGAGGTCGCCTCGAACGCCGCATCCGAGCGCAAGCCCGCGCCCGCACCCAAGCCCGCTGCAGCGAAGCCTGCACCTGCCGCGCCCAAACCTCAGCCTAAAAAGGCCGCTCGTCCCAAGTCCGTCGAGCCCAAGCCGAGCCGTGACGAGATGACCTTTGCCCAGCGCATGGTTACCTCCAAGGAACCTACGGGCGAGAACGAGATCCCTGGCATGGCGCCGGCTCAAAAAATCATCATTGTCCTTGCCCTCATCGCGTTTGTCATCTTTATGGGCTACACGATCCTGACCAGCATGGGCCTGCTCTAACCGATTTGCATCGGGTGTCATGTCCTCATCCTCTGCTCTCGTCTAACCCTCAAATTCTGTACCACACATCCGAAAGGTCGCCCCATGGCTTTGACCGACATCTCGCATCCCACCGACATTGCAATGCTCACCGATCTGTACGAGCTCACTATGGCCCAGGGCCTGTGGGAGAGCGGCAAGGCCAATGAGCAGGGTTGTTTTACCGCGTTTTACCGCGACCATCCCTTTGGCAGCGCCTATGCCGTCATGTGCGGCACCGCCGAGCTGCCCGAGCTGGTCGAGAATCTGCGCTTTACGCCCGAGGATATCGACTACCTCGCCTCGCTTGAGGCCCCGGCCGGCGGCGCGATGTTTAAGTCCGCATTCCTCGACTATCTGCGCGATTTTCGTGCGCATGTAAACATCGACGCCGTGCCCGAGGGCCAGCTCGTCTTTCCGCGCGAGCCCATGGTGCGCGTCACCGGCCCCGCGCTGGAGTGCCAGCTGCTCGAGACGGCGCTGCTCAACATCGTCGGCTTCCAGACGCTTGTCGCCACCAAGACGGCGCGCGTGGTGCTGGCGGCGGACGGCCGTCCCGTGGCCGAGTTTGGCCTGCGCCGTGCCCAGGGCCCCGATGGCGGCCTGGCCGTCGCGCGCGCGAGCTACGTTGCCGGCTGTTCCTCTACGTCCAATGTGCTCGCCGGGCGCCGCTACGGTATTCCCGTCTTTGGCACGCATGCGCACAGCTGGGTGATGAGCTTCGATTCCGAGCTCGAGGCCTTCCGTGCCTTTGCCAAGTCGAGCCCCAAGAATTGTACGCTGCTCATCGACACCTACGATGTGCGCGAGGGCTGCGAGCATGCCATTACGGTTGCCAAGGAGATGGAGGCGGCGGGCGAGCGCCTGTCGGCTATTCGCATTGACTCCGGCGACCTCGCCAAGCTCTCCAAGTATGTTCGCGGCCGTTTTGATGCCGAGGGCCTGCCCTATGTGGGGATCTCGGTTTCTAACGATCTGGATGAGTACACGATTCAGTCGCTGCTCGACCAGGGCGCGCCCATCGATAGCTTTGGCGTGGGCACCAAGCTCGCGACCTGCTACGACCAGCCGGCGCTGGGCGGCGTGTACAAGCTTTCCGCCCGCCGTGCGAGCGAGGCCGACCCGTGGACGCCGGTGGTCAAGCTCTCCGAGCAGCCCTACAAGCGCACGATCCCGGGCGTGCAGCGCGTGCGCCGTTATTACGACGGCTTTGGCGGCCCGGTCTGCGACATGATCTACGACGAGGACCATCTGGTGGGGGAGGGCGCCGCGCGCGGCAATACCCTCGTGGCCGTGAATGATGCCGCCCTGGTGACCGACGTGTCGGAGCTTGAGTATCGCGAGCTGCTGGTGCCGATCGTGCGCGATGGCAGCGCAGTGGCTCCGCGTGAGAGCATCCAGGACGCGCGCGAGCGCTGTGTTTGGGCGCTCGATCATCTGGACGCAGCTTTCAAGCGCTTCCTGTACCCGCAGACCTATGTGGTGGGCATGGAGCAGGGCCTGGCTCAGGTGCGCGACGAGCTCGTGCGCAAGAACATGGCCGCGGCCTCGGCTTTCCCCTGGGCAAAATGATTCCTTGGGCGGTAGGGGCGAGTCACGCTCCCTTGGCCGCCAGCTCGGCCGTTCGCTGAACAGTTGATTGGTTTGACGTATGACGACTTCTTATAAAACGATGGTGGTAAAGATCGGTTCGTCCACGGTGGTGGGCGCCGATGGCAAGGTCAACCGCGCCTTTATCGGCGGACTTGCCGATCAAGCCGCAGCGCTGCGCAAGCTCGGCTGGCGTCTGGTCGTGGTGAGCTCGGGCGCTATTGCCTGTGGCTATCCCGTGTTGGGCTTCGACCGCAAGCCGGTCGGCGACCTTCCGAGCCTGCAGGCCTGCGCCTCGGCTGGTCAGTGCATCATCTCGTCGGCCTACGACGAGGAGTTCCATGCGCGCGACCTGCTCACCTCGCTCGTGCTGCTCACGCGCCACGACACGGCGCGTCGCACGTCCTACCTGCACGCGCGCGACGCCCTGCTGCGTCTGGTGGAGCTGGGCGTGGTGCCGGTCGTCAACGAGAACGACACCGTTACCGTCGACGAGATCAAGTTTGGCGACAACGACACACTGGCGGCGCTCGTGAGCTGCCTGGTATCTGCCGATCTGTGCGTGACGCTCTCGGACATCGATGGTCTCTATACTGCCAATCCGCATGAGGACCCCACGGCCGAGTTTGTTCCTGTCGTGCATAAGATCGATGCCAAGATTATTGCCTCGGCGGGCGATTCTTCCACATCGGTTGGCACGGGCGGCATGATCACCAAGATTCGCGCGAGCCGCATTCTCATGACGGCGGGCATTCGGAGCGTGATTTGCTCGGGCGAGGAGCCCGATGCGCTCGTGCGCCTAGCCCGCGGCGAGAGCGTGGGAACCCTGTTCGATCCGCCGGCGGAGCGCCTGGACATCGCACCCCGCAAGCTGTGGATCGCGCTGGGTGACAAGGCACATGGCTCGGTAACGGTTGACGACGGTGCCGCGAAGGCGCTGGTCAGCCGTGGTTCTTCCTTGCTTGCGGTGGGTATTCGCGAGGTTGATGGCCTGTTTGCCGAGGGCGATGTGCTCGATGTGTGCGATCCGAGCGGTATGGTCGTCGCCCGCGGTATCGCCGAGGCCGATTCGGACGTGCTGGAGCTTGCTGCCGGCCGCCGCCAGGACCAGATCGCCAGCAACCGCCTGCTCGCTAACTTGGCCGAGAAGCCGGCGATACACAGGGATAACTTGATCGTATTTGCATAAAGAAAGACAGCGCTGCGGATCGTTTCCCGCAGCGCTGTCTTTCTCGTGCCGGCACTTGGGGACGTTCCTTTTGTGCCGGCAGGTGGGGACACTCCTTTGTTAGAAGATCCGGCGCAGGTCTCCGCGGTTGAGTGCTTCGTCGAAGAGGTGCTTGAACACCACACTGCCGTGCAGACCGTCGTGCTCGAACTCGTTGGTCACCCAGGCATGCGAGTTGCCCACGCGGCTGAGCGTATCGAGCTGCAGGCCCGAATCCACGTACATGTCGTCGAAATACACCGCGGCCTGGAGCGGCACTTCGTTGTAGGCCAGGCGCTGCGGGTCGTAGATCTTGTCCCAGCTGGTGTCTTCCATCAGCAGGTCCATGGCGGGCTTAAACGGCTTAAGCTCGGGCATCTGCTCAAACATCCACGGGAACATGGCCTCGCCGGTAAACATGAGCGGGCGCGCGAGCGTGTCGAACTCGGCACGATGGGCCTTCTCCTCTGCTGCGGCCCAGCGAATGGGCATGGTGTCGCCGTCGGCGTATATGAACTCCTGTAGCGTCCAGTACAGCGGATTCGTGCGCGTGTTGGTGCGCTCGAAGGCGCGCATCAAAAAGCTGTCGGATACCGAGGAGCCGCAGCTCAGCGTACCGTCGCCAGTAACAAACGCGTGATCGATAATCCAATGCATGCGCTCAAAGCTCGGCTTCATGCCAAAGTCGCTGCCCATGAGCTGTAGGCGCTCGACCGTCATCGGCGAGCCGTCGGGCAGCACGGGCTTCTGAGCCTCGAGCGCATCGGCCAGGGCTGCCACGCGCTCGACGTCAGCGGGATAGCGGTCATAATACTGCTGCGTCTTGGCGGCCATACGCGGGAAGGTGTGCGCGTAGACCTCGCTTGCGCTCGCCGGCACGTGGGGGATTCCGCCGCAGGTAAAGCTCGCCGCCACGCCCTCGGGGAAGAGCGACAGGTAGCTCAGCGTCAAAAAACCGCCGTAGCTTTGGCCGAGCGTGACCCACGGCTTGCCGCCAAAGCCCACTAGGCGCAGGTACTCAAAATCGCGCACGATGGAGCTGGCGAGGTGGCGCTTGAGGAAGTCAGCCTGCGAGCGTGCGGCATCGGAGCCGGTCGCCGTCGCGCGCTCGCCCAGTGCGGCAATCGTGCGCCCGTCTACACAGCTGCTGCGCCCGGTGCCGCGCTGGTCGGGCAGGACGACGCGGAAGTGCTTGATGGCCTCCTCGATCCAGCCGTCGCTTGTGGGCGACAGCGGACGCGGGCTCTCGCCGCCGGGGCCGCCCTGCAAAAACAGGAGCAACGGCAGATCGTCGTTGATGCGGTCGGGCGCGCAAACCACGCGGTAGAAGAGTTTGATGCTCTCGGGCGCGCCGGCGATTGGTGCCGGCATAGCGCCGCGGCGCATGGTGCTGCCGACGGCCAGGAGCATCGGCTCCAGGCCGCGCCAGTCAAGGGGGACGTCGATGCTGTGGTCCTCGACATAAAGGCCGGGGACGTGGTACGAAGTGATGAGGGCCATGTGAGTCTTCCGTTCGTTGCGGTGTTTCGGGTTGACCAATTCTACCGCCGCGGGCGAGGCCATGCGCAAATCGGCTACCATGGTTGCAAACTTCTAGGAGAAAGGGCCGTCCATGTCGGTCGATATAGCCACGTATGTCCACGATCTTGCCGTTGCCGCCAAGGCAGCGTCGGCCTCGCTTGCCACGGCGAGCGATGAGCAGCGTCAGGAGGCCGTGCGCGCCATGGCCGCGGCACTGCGCAACGGTGTCGACTCCATCGTTGCCGCTAACGAGCTCGATATGTCCGCCGCGCGCGATGCGGGTACCTCGGCCGGACTGCTCGATCGCCTGCTGCTGACGCCCGAGCGCGTCGAGGGCATGGCCGCCGGCCTGGAAAAGCTCGCCGAGCTGCCCGATCCCGTGGGCCGCGTGCTCGACCACCGCGTGCTTGCAAGCGGCGTGGACCTGACCCGTGTGAGTGTGCCGTTGGGCCTGGTCGCTATGGTCTACGAGGCGCGCCCCAACGTGACGGCCGACGCCGCAGGCATCTGCATCCGTACCGGCAACGCCTGCATTCTGCGCGGCGGCTCGCTGGCTTATCACTCGTGTGCCATGATCGCCGAGCTGCTGGCCGATGCGCTCGAGGCCAAGGGCTTCCCGCGCGAGGCCGTGTCGATGATCGAGTCCACCGACCGCGAGGCCACCGGCGAGCTCATGAAGCTCCGCGGTATTGTCGACGTACTCATTCCGCGCGGAGGTGCAGGCCTGATCCAGCGCTGCGTGCGCGAGTCGCTTGTGCCGGTGATCGAGACGGGCACGGGCAACTGCCACATCTACGTGCATGAATCCGCCGACTTTGATAAGGCGCTCAACATTATCGTTAATGCCAAGACCCAGCGCGTAGGCGTGTGCAATGCCGCCGAGTCGCTGCTGGTCGACCGTGCTGTGGCCGATGCGTTTTTGCCCGCGGTCGTGACCGTGCTGCATGACCACGGCGTGCTCATTCACGGCGACGAGGCAACCTGCGCCGCATGCGCCGATGCCGGGCTTGTGGAGGGCGATGACTACGTCGCCGCGACTGAGGAGGACTGGGGTCGCGAGTACCTGGCGCTCGAGATGAGCGTGAAGGTCGTGGCAAACGAGGACGAGGCCATCGCACACATCAACCGCTACGGCACGATGCACTCCGAGGCCATCGTTGCCGAGGATACGGATGCTTGCGAGCGCTTCCTCGATGCTGTCGATGCCTCGGCCGTGTACTCCAACGCCAGCACTCGCTTCACTGACGGCGGCGAGTTTGGCCTGGGTGCCGAGATCGGCATCTCGACCCAAAAACTCCACGCCCGTGGCCCCTTTGCCGCCGAGGCCCTCACCACCTACAAATACAAGCTCCGCGGCACCGGCCAGGTCCGTCCCTAACGCCCGCGCAAACAAAAACCACCACAAAGGTGCCTGTCCCCTTTGTGGTGGATTTAGGTGGCGTTGACGGTTAGGCCTGGAAGGTATCTCGGTCGGGGGCGAAGGACTGCATGGCCGCGATGGTGCGGTCAAAGAGCTCGGGGAGCTCCCAGCCCAACATCTCGGCGCCCTGCGAAATCACGTCGCGCGAGCAGCCGGCGGCAAAGCGTTTGTCCTTGAACTTCTTCTTGAGCGACTTGGTCGTAAAGTCCATAACGCTCTTGCTCGGGCGCATGATGACGGCAGCGCCGATCAGGCCGGTGAGCTCATCGCAGGCAAACAGGATCTTTTCCATCTGCAGCTCGGGCTTGGGTAGTGAGGTGTTGAAGTCCGACGTGTGCGTCTGGATGGCGCGAATGAGCTCGGGAGACGCACCTTCGCCCTCAAGAATCTCGGCAGCATAGATGGTGTGGTTAATGGGGTCGTCCTCATGCTCCTCCCAATCCAGGTCGTGCAGCAGACCGACGATGCCCCAAAACTCCTCGTTCTCGGGGTCGAACTCGCGCGCAAAGTAGCGCATAGTGCCCTCGACCGTCTCGCCATGGGTGATATGGAACGGGTCCTTGTTGTGCTCGTTGAGCAGTTCGAACGCGCGGTCGCGGGTGATTCCGGCGGTAAGCGGCTCTGCCATAAGAGACTCCTTGTGCTCGTGGGTATCGATAAGAATGAATACTACTAGAACAAGAAAACCACCACAAAGGTGCCTGTTCCCTTTGTGGTGGTTTTTGGCGCGGATGGGTTAGTTGAGGGCGGCTTGGGCTAGGCGGGCTTCGGCGGCCTCCTCGGTGACGCCAAGGGCCACGGCGAACTCCTCGATGGAGCGGCGTTTGGCCTCCTTGAGTACGCGCATGTAGTAGGAGCTGGGTTTTTTATCAGCTTCCTCGGCCTGGCGGATGCGGTGCATCATGGTCTTTGCCACGCGGACCGTCTCGGGCGCGCCCAGCTTGAGCTGCTGCTTAAAGTGTGTCTCCTCAAGCGAGCTGTTGCGCTCGGTAAAGGTGTCGCACTCCAGCTCGTCATAGTGGCTCAGCAGGTGCTCGGCATCTTGCTGAGAGATGGCGGCGTGCAGACGGTCGGCCTGCGCCACGGGGTACATGAGGATCGTCTGCGCATGTCCCTGCTTGGTCTCGAGCAGCAGCATGGGCTGCGGTGTGTCGTCCCTAAAACCGACGACGGTGCAGACTCCCTGGCCCGGATGAATGACGTGTTGACCGATTGAGAACATGCTACCTCCAACTTATACGAATTTACGTATGTCTAGAATAACACGCTGACGTGCGCAAACCCGTACTTTATGCAGGAAAAGCACACAACTCTGATAGGTAAGAGTATTCGATAACAGACGCAGCTCATTCACACCTTTATGCATTTTCAACGCCTGCATAATCTGCAGGCAGACCGGCATCTTTGAGTGACTCCATACAAGCTGTAGTCATTTTTGTGCATATGCAATATCTATTAGCTTTACCCTGCGACAGTGCCCGTCGCTTGTGATAGAGTGCTACAAACTCTGGCTTTTGCCCTACGAGTGACCAAGAGCTCGGGGGCTTTAACACAAGGAGGATCTATGCCCGAGAAGATTGAAGAGCTGGTACGCGCTGCGCTTGCTGCGGCCCAGGAGGCCGGCGACCTTTCCGCATTTGAACTTGACGATTGCGCTATCGAGCGACCGGCTGACACTTCTCATGGCGAGTGGACCTCTACCATGGCCCTGAAGTCCGCCAAGCTGGCCCACTGCGCCCCGCGCAAGATCGCCGAGGCCATCGTTGCCCATATGCCCGAGGACCCCGCGATCGAGAAGGTCGAGATCGCAGGCCCCGGCTTCATCAACTTCTACCTCTCCGTTGCCGTCAAGAATGCCATCTTTGGCGAGGCTCGCGAGAAGGGTATGGACTTCGCTAAGTCCAACGTCGGTGGTGGCCTGAAGACCCAGGTCGAGTTCGTTTCCGCCAACCCCGTCGGCCCCATGCACATCGGCCACGGCCGCTGGGCCGCGCTGGGCGACTCGCTCTGCCGCGTTATGGATCACGCCGGTTACGACATCCAGCGTGAGTTCTACATCAACGACCACGGCTCTCAGATGAACACCTTCGGCAACTCCATCAGCACGCGCTATATGCAGCTTGCCGACATCATCGCCAAGCAGGGCGTGGATATCGACGAGGCTCACAAGCTGCTGATCGCCGACCGCGACGCCTTTGTTGCCGACGAGAACGACGAGCATCCCGAGACCCATCCGTATCAGGACAACTTTGCCGAGACCCTGGGCAAGGACTCCTACGGCGGCGACTACATCATCGACGAGGCCGCCGAGTTCTGGCGCACCGACGGCGATAAGTGGGTCAACGCCGATCCGCAGGAGCGCATGGAGAGCTTCCGCGAGCGCGGCTATGTAAAGATGGTCGACAACATGCGCGACCTCTGCCACGCCGTCAATTGCGACTTCGATCGTTGGTTCTCCGAGCGCTCGCTGTATGTGAAGGACACCGAGGGTGAGACCGCCGGCACCTCCGCCGTCGACCGCGCTTTTGAGAAGCTCGACAAGATGGGCTATCTCTACACCAAGGACGGCGCCCTGTGGTTCCGCTCCACCGACCTGGGCGATGACAAGGACCGCGTTCTGATCAAGTCCGATGGCGAGTACACCTACTTCGCCTCCGACGTTGCCTATCACTGGGATAAGTTCCAGCGCGTCGACCACGTCATCGACATCTGGGGCGCCGACCACCACGGCTACATCGAGCGCGTCCGCTGCGTCTGCGATGCCTTGGGTTACCCCGGCAAGTTTGAGGTTCTGCTGGGCCAGCTCGTCAACCTGCTGCGCAACGGCAAGCCCGTCCGTATGTCCAAGCGTAAGGGCACCATGGTGACCCTGCAGGAGCTCGTCGACGAGGTCGGCTCCGACGCTGCCCGTTACACCCTCATCTCCAAGAGCTCCAACCAGATGGTCGACTTCGATATTGAGGCCGTCAAGAAGCGCGACAACTCCAACCCGGTGTACTACGTGCAGTACGCTCACGCCCGCGTGTGCTCCATCCTGCGCCGTGCCGCTGACGTTACGCCCGAGCAGGCTGACGAGATGGGCATGAAGGCCGTCGCCGCCAAGGCCATCGGTGAGAACGTCGATTACTCGCTGCTGACCGACCCGACCGAGCTCGCCCTTTCGCGCAAGCTCAACGAGCTCACCGACCTCATCGCCAGCTGCGCTCGCGACCGCGCCCCGTTCCGTCTGACGCACTTTGCTGAGGAACTCGCCGGCGACTTCCACAGCTTCTACGCTGCCTGCCAGGTTCTGCCGAGCGAGGGCCGTCCCGTCGACCCCGAGCTTTCGCGTGCCCGTCTGGCCGCTTGCGACGCCGTCCGCGTGACGCTCGCCCTGGTGCTCACCCTTGTTGGCGTTTCCGCTCCCGAGCAGATGTAAGCTGCGGGTCATTTAACCGTGTAGGTTCGGCTTTGCTGAGCCCTATAAGCCCGATCTCCATGTGGAGGTCGGGCTTTTTACAAACGCCGACGTATTGACGAATTTGGAACTGCTGGAAATACGAAACTATGCCGGTTTACTACGATGAATATGAGAAATTCCAACCACGCCAGCTTTTCGCAAAAAAGTGCAGGGCATCTACCTGCGGTTTTAGTTCAACAAGTTTCGGAGTGGTCGCGGTTGAGCGATTCATCGTAGTAAACCGCCATAGTTTTGGCGGAGGCAGTCAGATTTGTGGGTGTTAAACCAAAGATTGTCCCTTTTGACTAGTCGTGGTTGATTTCCGATCTCAGCCGAACACTTTGAGCGGATAGGCCGTTCCCGCAGT
>ENA-OYZZ01000791-OYZZ01000791.1-human-gut-metagenome-genome-assembly--contig:-NODE-791-length-12946-cov-5.311380_pt1 | contig 12946 bp, 9 predicted proteins | sample MGYA00244199_ERZ653482 | MGnify/ENA primary metagenome ERZ653482 (study PRJEB26926, sample SAMN06165036) | human gut metagenome | biome: ENVO:00009003; feature: ENVO:2100002; material: ENVO:00002003...
GTACCGACTGTGATTTCAATGCCAGCAATGATCAGTCATGCGATGGAGGGACTGTTGGAAAAATTACCGGTATCGGTCCTTCGGCAATATGAGAAAGAAATTGTTGAATTTATCCAGACGCCGACGGTATCCTCCATGTTTGTAACACCGAAAAATATTGATGAGCTGATCGGTCGTGTCAGCTTTACAATCTCAGAGGCAATCAACCGTTTTCTAACATAATACCGGTGGCTCTGCATATATTTAAGGTATGGAGAGAAATTGGGTGAAAATTATATTGACGTGTCTGGTATGTGCATTATGTCTGGGTGTACTGGTACGGCTGGATGTTACAATGCTATCCGGTCAGGCACAGGCGTTCTTCCAAGAGACTGTGGCGCCTGTCCTGCATGTGGATACGACCGGTTCGAAGCTTCGGAATCTGTTTGTTCCGGTGCTTGCGGATTCGGAGGTGGATACGACCGGAAACCGGTGGGATAAGGTCGCCGTTTCGACCGGCATGGATACCGAGACGGCTTTTTCGTGTGAGACCGGAAGCGAAGAAACGGAAACGACGACCGAAGCGGTGACAGTCGCTTCCGATGGAGATGCGGAGACTGCAGAAACTATGGTGCAACCGCTTTCCATCCCAGCGGGTATTACATATTCGATGGAACAGTTAAATAATTATGATTTCCTAGTCGGAAACTGTTATACAATCGATAGTTCTACGAATGTTACCGCGGAGGAGCTGGCTGCGGATACGCTGTTATCAAAAGATCTGCATATTGATCCTGCTTCGGGGGAGTATAAAGTCCTGATTTATCATACACATGGCAGTGAAACGTTTGCGGACAGCCGTCCGGGTGTGATCGAGGATACTGTGATCGGACTGGGGGATGAGCTTACACGCATTCTGGAGGAAGATTATGGCATTCCGGTTTATCATGACCGTACTGTCTATGATGTGGTGGATGGAGTAGAGGATCGAAGCCTGGCGTATGATTATGCAAGTGATGGTATAGATGCAATCCTGCAGCAGTATCCGTCGATTGAGGTGGTATTGGATATTCATCGGGATGGCGTCCGGGAGGATGTGCGGCTTGTACGGGACATCGATGGTGTGCCGACTGCGCAGATCATGTTTTTAAATGGCATGAGCCGGACAAATGAGAATGGGGAGATTGATTATCTGTACAATCCATACCGGCAGGAGAATCTGGCATTCAGTCTGCAGATGCATCTGGCAGGAAAAGAATTGTATGGGGATCTGATGCGTCGCATCTATGTGCGGGGGTACTGTTTTAACTTAAATAAAATGCCGCGTTCATCCCTGATTGAAGTTGGGGCACAGACCAATACGGTTGCTGAGGCGAAAAACGCAATGGTGCCACTTGGCGCAATTCTCTATAAAGTGCTGATTGCACAAGAGTAGGAAAGTGTGATATACTTTTGACAACTAAGAGCGTACTGATATACGCGGGTCATCATGCGTTTTGTGGTGACAGGAAATCGGAAATTATGAGGTTGTAAAAGTATATGGCACATTTGGATAAAAGTAAAATACGAAATTTCTGTATCATTGCACATATCGATCATGGCAAATCAACATTGGCGGACCGGATCATTGAGAAGACCGGACTACTCACAAGCCGTGAGATGCAGAATCAGGTGTTAGACAATATGGATCTTGAGCGGGAACGAGGCATTACGATCAAGGCACAGGCTGTGCGTATTGTCTACAAGGCAGAGGATGGAGAGGAATATATCTTCAATCTGATCGACACGCCGGGACATGTGGATTTTAACTATGAGGTATCCCGGAGTCTGGCAGCCTGTGAGGGTGCAATCCTGATCGTCGATGCGGCGCAGGGAATTGAAGCACAGACACTGGCAAACTGTTATCTGGCAGTAGATCATAATCTGGAGATCATGCCGGTCATCAATAAAATTGACCTGCCATCCGCAGATCCGGATCGTGTTGTAGCGGAGATTGAGGATGTGATCGGAATCGAGGCACACGATGCTCCTCGGATCTCCGCAAAAAATGGTACGAATATTGAGGAAGTTTTAGAGCAGATTGTGACCAAGATTCCGGCACCGGAAGGTGATGCAGATGCACCGTTAAAGGCGCTGATCTTTGACAGCTTGTATGATGCCTACAAGGGCGTTATCATTTTCTGCCGTGTGTTTGACGGTACAGTGAAAAAAGGAACGAATATCCGTATGATGGCAACCGAAGCAGAGGCAGAGGTTGTACAGGTCGGAATTTTCGGAGCTGGACAGTTTATCCCATGCGATGAACTTTCAGCCGGTATGGTTGGATACATTACTGCCAGTCTGAAGAATGTAAAGGATACGACGGTTGGTGATACCGTCACGGATGCGGACAACCCATGTGCAGAGGCGTTGCCAGGTTATAAGAAAGTAAATCCGATGGTTTACTGTGGATTGTATCCGGCGGATGGTGCGAAATATCCGGATTTGAGAGATGCTTTGGAGAAGTTGCAGTTAAACGATGCATCGTTAAGCTATGAGCCGGAGACTTCCATTGCACTCGGCTTTGGTTTCCGTTGTGGATTCCTTGGTTTGCTTCATTTGGAGATCATTCAGGAGCGTTTAGAGCGCGAATACAATCTGGATCTGGTGACAACAGCACCGGGCGTTATCTACCGTGTGCATAAGACAGACGGTGAGGTAATGGAGCTGACGAATCCATCAAACCTGCCGGACCCTTCGACGATCGAATATATGGAGGAGCCATTTGTCAGTGCGGAGATCATGGTGACAACAGAATATGTCGGTGCGATCATGCAACTTTGTCAGGAACGCCGTGGTGTCTACAAGAGTATGGAATATATGGAGACGACACGTGCGCTCTTAAAATACGATCTGCCACTGAATGAGATCATCTACGATTTCTTTGATGCGTTAAAGTCCAGATCGCGCGGATATGCATCATTTGACTATGAGATGAAGGGCTATGTCCGTTCCGATCTTGTCAAGCTGGATATCCTGATCAATAAAGAAGAAGTCGATGCACTTTCCTTTATCCTGCACAAGGATACTGCTTATGAGCGTGGCAGAAAGATGTGTGAGAAGTTAAAAGAGGAGATTCCAAGACAGCTCTTTGAGATCCCAATTCAGGCAGCCATTGGTTCCAAGGTTATTGCCAGAGAGACGGTCAAGGCGATGCGTAAGGATGTGCTTGCAAAATGCTACGGTGGAGATATCTCGCGTAAGAGAAAGCTCCTGGAGAAGCAGAAGGAAGGAAAGAAGCGTATGCGTCAGGTCGGAAACGTAGAGATTCCACAGAAGGCGTTTATGAGTGTATTGAAGTTAGATGAGGAGTAGGAAAAACGAATGAAAAAATATGTGAGCTTATATGTTCATATACCGTTTTGCGTCGTAAAATGCAAATACTGTGATTTCCTGTCGTTTGATGGGGAAAGCTATGGAACGATGCTTCGCTATGTTGATTGCCTGTGTCAGGAGATCAAGATGTATGCGCCAATCGTCGCAGACTACGGGGTGCGCAGTATCTTTATCGGGGGTGGAACACCATCCCTGTTAGATGAATCCCTGATCACAAATATCATGGCATTTATCCGCCGGTATTTCCATGTGGAGAAGAATGCTGAGGTGACGATCGAGGCGAACCCGGGGACGTTGCGCCATCAGAAGTTAAATGGCTATAAGGCGGCAGGTATTAACCGGATCAGCATCGGGTTACAGTCTTGCGATGATGATATGTTAAAGAAACTGGGAAGAATTCATAATTTTGACCAGTTTGTGGCAAGCTACAATGCAGCGAGACGCGCGGGATTCCAGAATATTAACATTGATATTATGTCCGGGCTTCCGGGGCAGACGATTCATACCTATGTCGATACGTTGTCCCGTGTAATTGAGTTTGGACCAGAGCATATATCTGCATATTCCTTGAGTATCGAGGAGGGTACGCCGTTTGCAAAAGATCCGCAGATCTTAAGTGAACTGCCACCGGAGATGGTGGATCGCCGGATGTATGAGATTACGAAACAGCTTCTGGCGGCACACGGTTATGACCGTTACGAATTTTCCAATTATGCAAAGCCGGGATATGAGTGCAAGCATAACATGGTTTACTGGACGGGCGGCGAGTATATCGGCTTTGGTATTGGCGCATCCTCGTATTTCCAGGGGAAACGGTTCAACAACATGCGCGATATCTTCAAATATATTGAGCTGATGGAAAACCTGTCTGACAAGTTTGTAGAGACAGATAATATGGAGCTTCTGTATAACGATACGACGCGGACATTGCGTGAGAATGTGACGAATATCTACATAGATGCACGGATGGAGGAATTCATGTTCCTTGGTCTGCGGATGACCTGTGGCGTGAGCCGGGAGGACTTCAAGGAACGGTTCAATAAAGATATCTATGAAGTATATGGAAGCGTCCTGAATAAATATATCGGAGAAGGCTTCATGGCAAGCGAAGGTGACCGGATCTATCTGACAGATGCCGGGATAGATGTCAGCAATGTGATTCTGGCAGATTTCCTGCTGGATTCTTAATTGAATCGGGAAGAGGAGAGAATCATTTTTCCTTTGGAAGTTTCATTTGCATAGCAATAAAAAAGAAACGATTTTCAATTTGAAAACCGTTTCTTTTTTGTTGCTTTATTTGTTATCGTTTTCTTCCATGTTCTTTCTTGCCGTTGCAAGCATCAGCTTGATACGGTTTACCTGATTGACTTCAGAAGCACCCGGATCATAGTCGATTGCGACGATGTTGGCATCCGGATAAGCATGACGCAGGGATTTGATAACACCCTTACCGACAATGTGGTTTGGCAGACAGGCAAATGGCTGACAGCATACGATGTTGCCGGCACCACTCTTTATAAGCTCGACCATCTCGCCGGTCAGGAACCAGCCTTCACCGGTCTGGTTACCGATGGATACGATCGGACGGGCATATTCTGCCAGCGTCTTGATGTGCACTGGTGGATGGAACCGCTTACTCTTCTTTAAGGCACTGACTACCGGGTGGCGCAGTGCTTCGAGTGCAGCAATACCAAGGTTTCCGTTTCTTGCAGACTTCTTCGTCTTGCCAAGGTATTCATATTTGTAATTGTTGTTGTAGAAGCAGTACTGGAAGAAGTCCAGCAGATCCGGCATAACTGCTTCGGCTCCTTCTGCCTCCAGAAGCTCTACCAAGTGGTTGTTGGCAGATGGGAGGAACTTAACAAGAATCTCGCCAACGATACCAACACGTGGCTTCTTTATATTTTCATTCAAAGGCACGTTGTCGAAGTCTTTGACGATATCATGTACCAGTTTACTGAATCCGCGACCGCCATTTTCCATGCAACGGATGGCTGCATGTTCCCATTTGCGGTGCAGCTTATTGACAGATCCCTTTACCTTCTCGTATGGACGAGTCTGGTAGACAACGCGCATGAACAGATCTCCGATTGCGAGCGCCTGCATCGCGCATTTGACCGTCTTCATATTCCATACGAAACCGGAGTTATTCTCAAAGCCCTGTACGGAGAGGGCAATCACCGGAATCTGTGGGTAGCCGGCCTTTGCAAGTGCACGACGGATAAAGCCAACGTAGTTTGTTGCACGGCAGCCACCGCCGGTCTGTGTCATAATAAGTGCCAGTTTATTGATGTCATATTTGCCGGATGTGATGGCATGCATCATCTGACCTACAACGATCAAAGAAGGATAGCAGGCATCGTTGTTTACATATTTTAAGCCGGTATCAATGACTTCTTTTGTTGCATCCGGAAGAATCTCAATATTTAATCCCATATGGCGCATCGCTGGAGCCAATACATTGAAATGAATTGGGGAGAGCTGTGGTACCAATACAGTATAATCCTTCATATCTGTTGTGAATTCTACACGGTTATAATTACTTGGCATCGGGCATGGTGTAAAATTATGCTTTCTTCTGACATTGACTGCACTGATCAGCGAACGGATACGGATACGTGCCGCACCTAAGTTGCTGACTTCATCAATCTTTAATACGGTGTAAATCTTGCCGGAGTTTGTCAGGATATCGTTGACACAGTCGGTCGTAACGGCATCCAGACCACAGCCGAAGGAATTTAACTGGATCAGCTCTAGATTCCTGCTTGATTTGACGTAGTTTGCAGCCTTGTACAGACGGGAGTGGTACATCCACTGATCGGATACGATCAAAGGACGCTCTACTTTGCCAAGATGTGCAACAGAGTCTTCTGTTAAAACAGCGATATCATACGAGTTAATAAGCTCCGGAAGTCCGTGGTTGATCTCCGGATCCAGATGGTATGGACGACCGGCAAGCACGATACCGAGTTTATCGGTCTTCTCCAGATAAGCGATCGTCTCTTCACCCTTTTTCTGAATGTCCGCTTTGACTGCATCTGCCTCTGCATAAGCAGCCTCAACCGCTTCGTTTATTTCTTCCTTTGTGACGTTTGTATATTTCGAGAATTCACGTAGCAGACGATCCTTTAGTGCATCTTTATTATCAAGTGCAAGGAACGGACGGATGTAGGTGACATCCGGTGCGGAAACCTCTTCCATGTTGTTCTTGATATTCTCTGCGTAGCTTGTGACAATCGGGCAGTTGTAGTGGTTGTTTGCATCCGGTGTCTCGTTACGCTCGTAAGGAATACAAGGATAGAAAATTGTCTTGATTCCCTGCTTCAACAGCCACATAACATGACCATGCGAGATCTTTGCCGGATAACATTCCGACTCACTTGGGATAGACTCGATACCAAGGGTATAGATGTCTCTCGATGATTTCGGAGAGAGCAGTACCCGGTAGCCGAGCTTGGTCAGAAATGTAAACCAGAACGGATAGTTCTCATACATATTCAGGACACGTGGAATACCGATGATGCCACGGTACGCTTCGCTTTCGGTCAGTGGCTCGTAGGAGAACAAACGATTAAATTTGTATTCAAATAAGTTCGGCATGTTGTGCTGGTTTTTCTTTAAACCAAGACCGCGTTCACAACGGTTACCCGTGATGAACTGTCTTCCGCCTGTGAAACGGTTGATTGTAAGGAGACAGTTGTTCGTACATCCCTTACAACGCGCCATCTTCGTCTCGTAGGTGAGTGCTTCCATTGCTTCCTTGGAGAGCATGGTCGTCTGGTCACCTTCCTCGTAACGGTCTCTCGCAATCAGGGCTGCACCGAAGGCTCCCATGATACCGGCGATGTCCGGACGGATTGCTTCCCTGCCGGAGATAAGCTCGAAGCTTCGAAGAACCGCATCGTTATAGAAGGTTCCACCCTGTACGACGATATTTTTGCCAAGTGACTTCGGATCGGTCAGCTTGATTACCTTCAAAAGGGCGTTCTTAATAACAGAATAAGCAAGGCCGGCAGAGATGTCAGCGACGCTTGCGCCTTCCTTCTGTGCCTGTTTTACTTTGGAATTCATAAATACAGTACAACGGCTTCCGAGATCGATCGGGCTTTCTGCGAAAAGTGCGATCTTCGCGAAATCCTTCACATCATAATTTAACGACTTGGCAAATGTCTCGATGAAAGAGCCACAGCCGGAGGAACATGCTTCGTTCAGCATGACATTGTCGACGACTTCATTCTTGATCTTGATACATTTCATATCCTGACCACCGATATCTAAGATACAGTCCACGTCCGGATCAAAGAATGCAGCGGCAGTGTAGTGGGCGATTGTTTCTACCTCACCATAGTCGAGCATGAGAGCAGACTTAATTAAGGCTTCTCCATATCCGGTAGAGCAGCCGGCTACAATCTCCACGCCATCCGGGAGTTTTGTATAGATATCTTTCATGGCACGCAGGGTTGTCCGAAGAGGACTACCATCGTTGCTGCTGTAAAAATCATAGAGCAGACTGCCATCCTCGGCAACCAGTGCGACTTTTGTTGTTGTGGAACCGGCGTCGACACCGAGGAAACATTTCCCCTTGTAGGTGGCAAGGTCGGAACGTAATACTTTATTTTTCTCCTGCTTTTTGATGAAAGCGTCGTAGTCTTCCTGCGATGCAAACAGCGGTGGAAGACGGTCTACATCCACAGCAATCTTAAGGTCGGCTGTGAGCTTTCCGCTGATCTCATCCAATGTATAGTGTGTCTCTTCCTTTGCCTGAAGTGCTGCACCGACAGCCGCGAACAGATGCGAATGTCCCGGTGCGATAATATGCTCCGGCGTCAGGTTCAGTGTCCGCACGAACGCTTCCTTGAGCTGGTCGAGGAAGTGGAGAGGACCACCTAAAAATGCAACATTTCCCTTGATTGGCTTACCACAGGCAAGACCACTGATCGTCTGGTTGACAACCGCCTGGAAGATAGATGCTGCAAGGTTTGGCTTCGTTGCACCTTCGTTGATGAGTGGCTGGATATCAGTCTTTGCGAATACACCACAACGTGCTGCAATCGGGTAGATTGTGTCATAGTCCTTCGCGTATGTATTCAGTCCGGAAGCGTCTGTCTGGAGCAGGGATGCCATCTGGTCGATAAAGGAACCGGTACCGCCGGCACATACACCGTTCATACGCTGTTCCACACCGTTTGTAAAATAAATGATCTTGGCATCCTCGCCGCCAAGTTCGATGGCAACATCCGTCTGTGGAGCATAGTCGGTCAGAGCCTCCGATACACAGACAACCTCTTGCTCAAACGGGATTCCGATGACCTGTGCCAATGCAAGTCCACCGGAACCGGTGATCGTAGGAGCAACTTCAACATTTCCAAGCTCCTTGCTGGCATGTTCTACAAGCTCCTTTAAGGTCTCTTTGATATTTGCAAAGTGACGCTTGTATTCCGAAAATAATATGTTATGTTCTTCGTCAATCACAGCAACCTTGACTGTGGTCGAACCAATATCGATTCCTAATCTCTTCATTTAATAATTACCTCTTTTACTATTTCCCATTTCATATTTCTGTATTTTTCGACATCTGACATTATATAGGAAAGAATCATGAATTTCAACACAAAAATTAAGAACATTTTTACCTATTAAGAATAAAATAATCAGAAATGAGTATGGAGATATGCGGTATGGAGCATGAATGCAAGGGAACCGTACACAAAGTCGTTGCTGGAGATACGCTGTACAAATTATCAAAAATGTATGGTGTCCGCCTGATTGATATCCTGAAAGAGAATCCATATGTCAATGTCTACAATCTGCAGCCGGGAGATGAAATCTGTATTCCGACAGAGGTGTATGAGGAAGAAGAGAGGCGTTATTATACGGCGAAGGTTGGAGAGACACTTGGAAGCTTAGTCCGGGAATTTGATACGGATATTGCAGATTTGATGCAGTATAACCGGGAGCTTTACGATCTGCGGGTACCGCTTGGAACGATTATCCGGATCCCGCCGGAGAAAGAAAAACAGTCATAGAAACAGATTGGTGAAAATGGGATAGAAGTGTATGAGAAAAGTGATTGCCACAGACGGAGAATCCGCGCGTGGCGATTGCTTTTTTTATGTATATAGGGTATAATATCGAATTGATATGCAAAGTGAAAGTGAGGAAAATTTAATTTGAGTTTTTTTGTGAAGTTAGAGAAAAAATTTGGTAAATTTGCAATTCGAAATCTCCCGATCAAGATCGCAGTTGTGATGGCAATCTCATATATATTATGGGCGTTTGTACCGACGTTTGCCGTCAAGCTTGTTTTTTCCCCGTATGCGATTATGGAACAGCACCAGTTCTGGCGGCTATTCACATGGGTATTTTCACCACTGAGAGATCTGAATTTAGTTGGAATACTGATGATATTTATATTGATTTTGTTTGGACAACAGATCGAACAGGCCATGGGAACATTTATGTTTAACCTTTATATATTTGGTGCATGGTTCTGGAATACGGTCATCATGTTAGGCATCAGTATTTACTATTATGCAAATGGTTCCATTCTTGGCATGATGGATGTTGGAATATGGGCAATGTATTACTTTGATTATGGATTGTTCTTAGCGTTTGCACTGATGTATTCGGATGCACGTGTGTTGTTTATGTTTTTCATTCCAATCCGTGCTTTCTGGGTCGCAGTTATAGATATGGGATTGATGGCATATGAATTTATGCGGCCAACCACAAGTACGTTGAACCGTGGTTCCATCATTGCGTATCTGGTGAATTTCTTTATATTCTACCTGATTATGGGGCGGGGTGTCGGTATGCGAAGCTCGAACAGCAAGGCGGCAGCGAAACGAAGGAAACGGGATTACGACCGTCGTGTGGAGAATCTGTCCCGCCAGGTAAATGGGGAGGCAGACCGGCGTCACAAGGCACAGCAGATGGGATATCCATCGAACATCACGAAGCACAAATGTGCAATCTGTGGAAGAACGGAGCGGGATGGAGATGATCTGGAGTTTCGGTTCTGCTCAAAATGTAACGGAAATTATGAGTATTGTAACGAACATTTATTTACGCATGAGCATGTGAAATAGGAGACTGATATAATGATAGCAACATGTAAGAAATTAGTGACAGATATACAGAGAGACAAAGACTTAGACAAGAAACTTCCAGAATATGCAGAACTGCTTGGAAGACAGTATAACTGCTATGCGACTGTAAAAGGAAGCATGAATTATTACACGATGAAGGAAGTCTGTGATGAGCAGGATGACAAGAACACGGATGTCTGCAAATATTTTGCACTTCTGACAGGCTTGTTAGACCGTCATCTGGTTAAGCGCGAGGCAGTGGACGAAGATTCTATGGAAGCAATCGCACAGCTTCGTAGCAATGTAGAATATAAGATGCATATTCTGACCGCTTACACGGATGCATATGAGATTTATGAGTATGTGTTAAACCGTGTGGAGGCTGCCGTGCGTGATGAAGTGGCACCGGTTGATGCAAAAGGGCTTTCTGAGAAGATGTTTGCCTATGTATTTGCAGAGAATGATACGGTTGTTATAAACAGTAAATTACAGCTTCTGATGGCGCAGCTTCCGGTTCGTATGACGAAGAATAAGTTTTATGATATTGTCAATTCAACACTCAATATCTATGAGGAGGGCGAGACAACCTCTGTGGATGAGTTTGTTGATATGCTGCGCAGTGCAGTGCTTTTGAAGAAGCCAAAGGGATTTGAGACGGAGTATCCATTTTTATATCATGTTTATACCGATCTTGCAGAGGCTGATTATGCGGCACTCACGCTGCCGGAGTTTGAGGATCTGACGAAGCGTCTGAATCAGGCTGCGACGATCATCAACAACGAAGTATCTGCTTACATGTTGCTACAGGAAGTGATCAATGATGTGTATACGATCCTACTTACGATTGATGCAGCATATGAAAAGAACGAAGAAGATGTACCGGGGTATGCAGCAGCACTTCGCATTATCAAGGCGTGTGTAAAGGCAGAGACGATCGATCAGTTACCGGATGAGGTGATGGATGAGTTTTTCACAATCGAAGGTGTGCAGGAGCGCGTGTATGAATCTATCGTGATATTGGAAGCAGTGCTGGATGAGATTCGCGTTGGAAAAGCCGAGCAGATTGAAAGCCTTGCACTGACAGAGACATTTGACCGTCTGGATAAGGTAAGCAAGCTGCTTTCTACAAGCTTGTTTATTGATCTTGACAAGGTTTCTAGAAAGACAGAAACCGCAGATCATGCGTATATCACAGCAAAGAAGGAAGCACTTGTAAAGGAACTTGGCGATTTGTTTTCGAGTGTGAAGAGACCGGTTTACCGTAGTATGATGTGTAAGCTGCTTGCTGCAATGCCGATCTTCATGAATACACAGCAGGAGATCCGGGATTATTTTGATTATGTAATTGAGAATTGTAAGGATGACAGCGAACTTATGGCATGTAATAAGCTGATTTCAGAGATGATAGAGGAGTAATCGTGATTTTTGCTGATAAATGTTATACATACAATCTTACAGAGCGAAAACAGGCACGGATCAGGAAAAGAATCAGGCGGCATAAGCCTGTCCGGAATCTGTATGTGATCGTGTTGCCGTTATTGCAGGATGGATTGCTGGAGATTTATCCATATAATCAGTTGTTACAAAAACCATATAGGAAGCTGGATTCCCGGATACGGGTTGTCGGCTTTGCAAGAGGCAAAGAAGTGGCAGAACAGCTCGTATTGCAGATCATACAGGATATGTATGATGAAACCGGGGAAGAATGGAAGGTAGAGGATTTTTTCTTTTGATAGAAGTGAAAGAACCACAGGTAGGAGTAAGGTAAGGAATGCTGCATGTATTGTTACTTATTTTAAAAATAATCGGATGGATCCTCCTTGGTATCATAGGAATGCTTCTCTTGCTTGTGATGCTGATTTTATTTTGCCCGATCCGGTATCAGGCAGATATCTCGTATCAGGGTGGGAAGACATTACAGGCAAAAGCAAAGGTACGGTATCTGATCTTAAGTGTCCGGGTGTTGTATGACCAGAGCCGGGAGAAGGATAAACTGAAACAGGAGATACGGCTGTTATGGTTTAGGCTTGGAAAGAAGAAGGCAGAAGAAGCAGAGCGTGAGGTGGAACATCTCGCTGATGAGGGATTCGACGACGCGTGGGATGATATCGACGTGGATGAGGACGATGATGCAATCTGTGAGAAACCGGTAAAGCGAAAGGATAGTATAGAAAATAGTTCACAGAAGATAATAAGTGAATCGGAGAAAACGGATGAGTCAGATGGGACTATTACAGAGATTCCGACGATACCACTTCCAGAGACAGACATAAATGAGGATGATATAGAAACAAAGACAGAGGAAGCACCAGAGCATGAAATCTTTGATCTGGACGAACCGGACAATCTGTCGGAAGAAGAAAAGAAGCAATCGGGCAGATTGAAGATATTGTGCCGGAAGGTGTGGGAGAAGATTAAGAAAGTCTGGACATTTGTGATAAATCACACACCAGGAACTGTCTCTTATACACATCTGACGCTGCCGACGACTTAATAGGTGTAGA
>ENA-OYZZ01000816-OYZZ01000816.1-human-gut-metagenome-genome-assembly--contig:-NODE-816-length-12744-cov-4.012373_pt1 | contig 12744 bp, 18 predicted proteins | sample MGYA00244199_ERZ653482 | MGnify/ENA primary metagenome ERZ653482 (study PRJEB26926, sample SAMN06165036) | human gut metagenome | biome: ENVO:00009003; feature: ENVO:2100002; material: ENVO:00002003...
GAGATCTGCGCATGTCTCGTGGGCTCGGAGATGTGTATAAGAGACAGGTTCCATCTCCATGCTGATTATAGACAAGAAAGAAGACGTGCGTACCCTGCGCAATTTAGGGGCCAAAGACAACCAGATTATCCGTATCTTCTTATTTGAAGGGCGCATGATATCCGGCTTAGGAGCTTTAATCGGCATCATCGTCGGGATTACCTTATGCTATCTGCAACAAACCTACGGACTTATCACTTTAGGCAATTCTTCCGGAAGTTTCGTCGTAGATGCCTACCCCGTCAGCGTTCACCCCTGGGATGTCGTCATCGTATTCTTTACCGTATTGCTGGTCAGCTATGGTGCATTATGGTATCCCGTGAGATACCTGAGCAAAAGGTTGCTCGACTGACAGATTTACATAACTGTACTTTCCATCTTACCAAAATCGGCAAAAATACCAAGGTATACTTTATACTTTTGACATTTCTGCTTGATATTCACTTACAGGGCTTTTTTATAACCGATTTCTGGTCTCAGAATCCGTCTTCCCTACTTTACACTTGCTGGCAACTATATCAAAAGATGCAGGAATATTCAGTAATGTCCCTGTAGCATACAAAAACGACAAAACAATCTGCGCCAAACGATTTCCCATTCTGCTGCAAACGATTTCTCAATCTCCTGAGAATGATTTTCGGACATACTGACATCCGTCTTACGGGCTTTGCCATGCTGAAAACCGGATAAAAAGAAGGTATGGAGGTGTCCCTGATTTGTATTCTCCCTACCTCACTTATAGCAAACTGTTTTTCGCCCGAAAAGGTTCGCATCCTTCAGACCTCCTCTGTACCAACACTTTAAGGTGAACTTTCTACCGTCCTATCCTTCACCGAAATTTCACCGGAAAACGGGCCATCCGCATGAAACTGTTTTTAATAAAATAGCATTCGAATTGGTTTTCAACACATTACGGTGAAGGGTCTGACACGGGAGCTTTCATATTGCATCTTCGCGGACAGATAATAGACTCAAAGCACACCGGTCTGCCACGAAACGTGACCTGAACGCCATCTGCCTTGAAGAACGCACCGCCACGGCATCGACCGCTGGAACTGCGACAACGTGGCACGATATTATAAAACAGTTTCAGCTTTGCGTCGTCGTAATCTGCGGTTTCCCGCTGATATCCTCCATCAACATGCGAAGCACAGGCTTAGGCAGGCGAAGTGTGTAGTTCGTACCATGGTCGTCGGCCAACACCGCCACCTGCTTCACCGCGTTGACATGGAAGACCCGCCGGATGTTGACGATATATTTACGTCCCAAGCGCAGGAACGCATCACCGGCCCTCCCCTTGTTCGAGAGAGCGGCTTCTACTTTGGCAAGACCGAAAGGAATCATGAAATGTGTCCCCGAAGAGTAATAGACATGAGTGTAATGGTCGTCGGCCTCAAAATACAACATCCGGTCGAGATCCACGACATAGAGTTCACCATACACACTGAAGCATAGTTTGTTTTCCATCTGCACAACCCCGCCGCACTGTCATCCTGCGGCTTCGTGCCCGTGTCTTCCTCTCAGGCACCGGTTAATTTTTTAAACGACATAATTCCGGGCACATACGAAAAAAGCGTGGAAAACCCGCCCGTTGCTGTTCCACACACTGAGGCCCTCGCATTGCCCATACCAGTAGAACAACAACGCACAGTCCCACGCCGATATGAACAACACCCACCCTTATGGCATCGTATGTGGTGTGCCACAAAAGTGGCACACTCACCAACGGCAATAAAGGCATGCGTTCCTGTACACACCCCATGGGCATCTGCCGCTGCCATGTCCTGACTGATACTTCGAATTTGCGAGATTCCAGTGTGTCAAGAACAAAGCGCCTAAGCAAACGCCTTCTCAATATATGCACACCCCCACCGCTGTTTTCCGGCAAATTACCTTACAACTTTTTTCCGTGTCTCCACATGAAAAATCCCTTCTCGGCGTGGAATGTAAATGCAAAGATAGGAATAAATATGATAAAACCCGAAACATCCGGAAACAAACCGATGCTTCATGGCATAAAAAATAAAATTGTTCAAAAACGGTGTGCCCGTAAACGCGAACAGGATACAAGGCTTCCGCAGAGTGTAAAACCGCCGGCCAACCACATGGCGGCATGGGGCGCACGGTCTCCGTTGAGATAAAAAAGCAAAGCTACCAAGGCTGCTCCCGTGGTCTGTCCTACCAAACGTGCCGTGGCCTGCATCCCGCTCGCCCCACCGGTCCGATATGACGGTGCGGAACTCAGCAACAAATGGTTGTTGGGCGATTGGAACAGTCCGAAGCCGAAACCGCAGAGCATCAAACGCGCCACCAGTCCGCCATAACCCACCGACGGCGACACATCAGCCAGCAAGAAGCATCCGACACTCATCACCAGTAGTCCGACACCTCCCAACAGCCCCGGATGGATTTTCGTAGCCAACGTGCCGGCCAAAGGACCGGCCACCACAATCACCAAAGGCCAGGCGGTCATCAACAGCCCCGTCTCTGCCGCGTTCATCCCGAACGTGAGATGGAACATAAAAGGTAAGGCCACCATGCCTAACATTTGCGAAGTGAAGGAAAGGATACTGGTCAGCACGGACAAAGAAAACACGGGTATGCGAAGCAAATCGAAAGGCAGCATCGGATAGGGCTGGCGCAACTGACGACGCACGAAAACGGTCCCTATCCCGGCCAAAAGGACAACTCCGGCCACAATCCAACGAAAGGACAGCCCGTGGGAAAAGGCTTCCACACAACCGATGAACAGACCGAACGTAAGAGCGTTCAGCACTGCTGAAGGGAAATCGAACCGTCGCCCTTCGACGCGCGTCGGATTCCCCGGCAAGTATCTACGGGCTAAAAAGAATGTCAGTACGCCGAACGGCAAATTCACGGCAAACAGCCATGGCCAGGAGGCCACGGATAAAATCGCACCGGATATCGTAGGTCCGGCCACGGAGGCCAGAGCCACGACCGTGGCATTCAGTCCGAAACCTTTGGCCAGATGGCGTTTCGGATAAATCAGACGCACCAAAGAGCCATTCACGCTCATCACCATGGCTGCCCCCACGCCTTGCAACATGCGTGAAAGAACCAGCAGGACAAACGAACCGGACAAGGCACAACACAGCGAACCGACGGTAAAGAAAACCATTCCCCACAGGTAGGTACGTTTGAATCCGAACAACTCGCCCAACGCGGAACAGGGCAACAGGGTCATGACGACCACCAACTGGAAAGCATTAACTATCCAAATGGAATCGGAGGAAGAGATTTGCAACTGACGCGCAATCGTGGGCAAGGCCACGTTGCATATCGTGCCGTCGATGACCGAAAGGAACAACCCCGAAAAAATAGCCACCATGGCATAATAGATTTGCGGACGGTGAAGCCCGTCCCAATCCATATTCCCCACCACGTGTACTGCCGAAGGTTCCCGTCTGCCCTGTGCCATCTTTCCTATTGTGTTGAAAAAGCCGTCCTGCCCATGGCAAAACGGCTCATACATGATGATATATCCAACTACTTCTTGACTTCCACGATTTTTGTCGGTGCCTGTTCCGCATTCCGGCGTCCGGTCTCTTCCACCACACGGAGGGCAAAGGCCATGAACGCCTGTCCCGTCTGGCTCCCGTCGTTCAAGACTTCGGGTGTACCGTTGTCACCGTTCTCGCAAATGCTCTGCACGATGGGAATCTGTCCCAGCAAAGGCACATGCATCTCTTCGGCAAGGCGCTTCACCCCTTCTTTCCCGAACAGGTAGTATTTGTTTTGCGGCAATTCGGCAGGAGTGAACCATGCCATGTTTTCCACCAGCCCGAGAATGGGGACATTCACTTTCTCGTTCTGGTACATGTTGATGCCTTTGCGTGCATCGGCCAACGCCACTTTTTGCGGCGTGCTGACAATGACGGCACCGGTAATAGGTAAGGTCTGCACCAACGTGAGATGGATATCGCTCGTACCCGGAGGCGTGTCGAGGATGAAGTAATCCAAGTCGCCCCAGTTTGCATCGCCTATCAACTGCTTCAGCGCGTTGCAGGCCATCGCCCCACGCCACAAAGTGGCCTGGTCGGGATCGACAAAGAAACCGATAGACAGCATCTTGATGCCGTAACTCTCCACCGGCACAATCAAATCACGGCCGTCCACCGATTCGGCATAAGGATGCGCATCCTCTACATGGAACATCTTGGGCATGCTCGGTCCGAACACGTCGGCATCCAACAAACCGACTTTGTAGCCCAACTTGGACAACCCCACAGCCAGATTGGCCGCTACCGTAGATTTCCCCACACCGCCTTTGCCGGACGACACGGCGATAATATTCTTCACACCGGGCAACAGTTGCCCCACCTCCGGACGGGGAGCCTGCAAGGTTTTGGTGTGTATCTCCACTTCCACCTCCTTGCCCACGTAGGCATGGATGGCAGCCTCGGAAGCTTTCACGAGCGACTTGAGGAAAGGATTCGTCGGCTTGTCGAAAATCAACGAAAAACTGACATGCAGCCCGCTGATACGCAGATCGTCTTCCACCATCCCGGCCTCTACGATGTTCTTTCCCGTACCGGGATAACGCACGGTAGCCAGTGCGTCCATAATCAATTTGGGATATATTTCCATAAGTTCGGTATTTTAATTCGTTCTTTCATTTAGCCGTCGACAATCCGCTGCGCTTGCTGCGGTTGTAACTCCGGTATTCATCCAATTCTATCTCCACTTCCGGTTCCGCCAGTTCTCCGGCTTGCGGCAAGAGGAAACGCATGTATTTGATATCCAGTCCGCGGTCGAGCCATTGCTGTTCGTAATACGTCCGGATGTTCAGGATACGGGCTTCTTCGGTGTCCGGATGCTCAGCCAGCGTACTGTGATACAAGTCGCGGGTAGAAAACTCCAAGGGCAAACCGTTCTTTTCCACCATATATTCCGTATAAGTGAAAAGGAAATTGGAATCGGTTTTCAAGTGAATCCGTCCACGGTCTTGCAGGAAACGGCGGTAACGCGTCATAAAAAAAGTGGAGGTCAGACGTTTGGTCACCTTCTTCATCTGCGGGTCGCTGAACGTCAGCCAAATCTCGGCCACTTCGCCTTCGGCAAAGAAACGGTCGATAATCTCTATGTTCGTGCGCAGGAACGCCACGTTGGACAAGCCTTCGCGCAACGCCTCCGTGGCTCCCGTCCACATACGGGCGCCCTTGATGTCCACCCCGATAAAGTTCTTGTCGGGATACAAACGGGCCAGCCCCACGGTATATTCACCCCGTCCGCACCCGAGTTCCAACACAATAGGATGGTCGTTCCGGAAAAAATCTTCATGCCAACGTCCTTTCATATCGAAAGGCACTTCATCCACGACCGAATAAGGGTATTCAAACACATGAGGGTAACTGGCCATGTCGGCAAACTTTGCTAATTTTCCTTTTCCCATTCCTTTTTTTAATCTATCTGTTTATCCGTCACAAAGGTAGGCAATATCAGAAGAATAAAAAAGCCGCCGACAAACTTTCCTCTTGCCGGCAGCTCAAAATTATGAATTCGAAATACACTCAGATATTATCAGCCGCCCGACGTATACGGTCAGCCAAATCACATAAAGCCCCTTTCATCTGCTCTGCTTCATGCGGAGTAAAGCCACCCGTTCCGCCATTACCATCTATGCCGTCCATCTTATGATAAAGCCATGACACTGATTTATCAAAGTATGTACGCGACAAGTCTCGCCATGATACCGCAAACAGGATGTCGCCTAAACGTTGTTTCATGTCCGTTATCTTCACAGGCTCTTGAATAATTGTTTCCATTACATCTTTTCCTTTTTGGTATTGCACAAGCAATGCCTGATTAAACACTAAGGCAAATCCACCATCTCGTCAAACAACCGCTGAGCATACCAAAGTAATTCCGGTCTTCCGTTCGGGAAAGATTTACGGTAATTCCGGATAGCTGCAATCAGTTCTTCTTCCTGTTCGGTCAAATCCACCTTCATAACTCTGCTCATTTACAACACCGCAAATATACTACAAAAATTCGTAGTAAGCAACAGAAACATTATCCATTTGTCCCCTAACTCTTTATTCCCCTTGCGCCTGAGCCGCTTCGTACTCGGCTTTCACGTCTTCATAGAAGTGCGCTAAAGCTGATTGCATGTAAGGGACAAACCACAAGAGGCCGATGCCCAACGTCAAGATGCAAAGTAACCCCCAACCAATGAAGGTCAAGTACAAATAAAACAGGTCGAACTTATGACCGTCCATCATCTTCATGCTTTTTTCAATGGCACCATTGAATTTCAATTCGGGATTATCCCGCAAGACAAAAGCCGTCATGGCGTAAGAAAAAGACTTGATGATGCCCGGCACGATAAGCAACAAGGTCCAAAGAAACGTATAGATACCGGTGAGTATCATCGTCCCGGCCACACGGGTATAATCGCGAAAACCCTCGAATAACTGCCCGACCTTATACTCGTCGCCACTACGCAAATTGTCGAGGAACAGCACAGACATACTCCAACCAAGAGGCATCAGCACCAACTGTATAATGGAACCTACTCCATCATAAACTTTTAAGTCGATACCGGCCGGCAACACTCCCATAACCGCCAGATAAACCAACGTAACCATAACCGCGCCGCCCCATTTTCCGGAGAGCGACGCCCGGGCTGCAGCCCGCATTTCACTTGCACTTCTAATCATGATAATAGATTTTTAATGAATGAATCACTCCATCACCACCGTAGTCCATCCGTGCACGTCGGGTTCGATGCCGTACTGGATATTACGCAGATGATGATATAATTGAGTACAAACCGGTCCCGGCTTGCCGTCTTTACTGATAATATAGCTCTTCTTGTTTTCCAAATCATCGATACGCTCGATGGGGCTGATGACCGCAGCCGTACCGCATGCCCCGGCCTCTTCGAAAGTGGCCAGTTCTTCTTCCGGAATCTGGCGGCGTTCCACCGTCATGCCCATGTCTTCGGCCAACTGCATCAGGCTCTTGTTGGTGATGGAAGGCAGGATGGACGTGGACTTCGGCGTGACATACGTATTGTTTTTGATGCCGAAGAAGTTGGCAGCCCCGCATTCGTCGATGTATTTCTTTTCTTTCGCATCGAGGTAAAACTCGCAGGAGTACCCCAAATCGTGTGCCATCTTGTTCGCTTTCAAGCTCGCCGCATAGTTGCCGCCCACTTTATAGATACCCGTTCCCAACGGTGCGGAACGGTCGAACTCGCGGATAATCACGTACGGATTGGCGGCGAAGCCTCCCTTGAAGTACGGCCCTACCGGCGTGACGAAAATCACGAAGAGATATTCGTTGGCCGGATGCACGCCCACTTGGGCTCCCGTACCGATAAGCAGCGGACGGATGTACAACGTGGCCCCGCTCTCGTATGGCGGGATAAAACGCTCGTTGAGCCGTACCACCTTCTTGACCATTTCTTCAAAGCGTTCCGTAGGCAGTTCGGGCATCAGTATGCCGCGGCACGTGCTCTGCAAACGCTTGGCATTCTCGTCCATGCGGAATACGCGCACCTTACCGTCCGGACAACGGTAAGCCTTCAGCCCCTCGAAAGCTTCCTGCCCGTAGTGCAGGCAAGTAGCCGCCATGTGGATATTGAGGGTCTCCTCCGAACAAACTTCAATCTCTCCCCACTTTCCGTCACGATAATAGCAACGTACATTATAGTCTGTCTTCATATAGCCGAAAGACAGGTTCGCCCAATCGATTTCTTTCATCTTTTCCGTTTTTAAATTTCATTCTGAAAGACAAAATTACAGAATTTTATTATTTTAAAGGCGTTTTCCGCAAAGAATTTATCATTTAACAAGAAAAACGCCCTACGCCGGACGAAGCCGGAACTGTCTCAGGCCTCTTTTTCGCCCGATTCCAGTATTTTCTTGATTTCTTCGTCCGTTGCATAAAGCTTCTCGCGGCAGAATGCCACCAAGCGTTGCGCTTCCTTCAGTTCCCCGGCCAACCGGTCGATGCCGGTCTCGTTGGCCTCTATCCGGCGCACCAATTCTTCCAAGCGCGCCATGGCTTCCTCGTATGACAAGTTTTCTTTCTTCATATACCTTATCTTATTGTACGACTGAGCGGATCTCACCTTCCGCCAAACAGGTCGTGATTTCTTCTCCTCCTTTCAGTTCCGAAGCTTTCCGCACCAACTTTCCACCGCAAAACGTCATGCTGTATCCCCTTTTAAGCAACAAGACGGGGTCGGCAGCCTCGCATTTCTGTTGCAGGAGCTGCAAGCGGAACCGCTCGCGCTCCATGCGCACGGGAATGCCGCGCCCTATCCGCCCGGCATACAGGTCGAGACGATGGCGTTCGTCGGAAAGGCGTTGCCGTCCGGCATGGAACAGGCGTGCGGCCATCTGCTCCAACCTGCGCTCCCCACGGGTACACACCTGCAAGGCTGCCGCCGACAATCGGGCGGACAAACGCTCCACGCGCAAACGCTCACCCTCCATGCGCCCCTTGGCCTGCTGTTGGATTTCGCGTGCCACAGCCTCCAGACGCGAGGCCGCCTCCAACTGGTGATGGATGAGAAAAGCCGCAGCAGCCGTAGGGGTCTTCACCCGCGTATGGGCCACGAGGTCTATCACCGTATCGTCACGTTCATGCCCGATGCCGGTTATCACCGGTAAAGGAAACTGTGCACAAGCCGCTGCCAGCAAATAGGTGTCGAAGCCGGACAAGTCACTGGTTGCCCCTCCGCCCCGGATAATCACCACGGCATCCCAGTCGTCCTGCCGGGCCATAACGGCATCCAACGCCGCCAGCACCGATGATTCCACATGTTCGCCCTGCATCACGGCAGGGAAAAGCCGGACGGTGAAACGCAGGCGATAGTCATTGCGGAGCAACTGGTTGCAGAAATCACCGTAACCGGCGGCTGTGGCCGACGAAATGACGGCTATACGGTTGGCTGACAACGGCAAAGACAATTCCTTGTTGTCGTTCACAATGCCGTCCGCCTCCAAGCGTGCCAAAATCTCCCTGCGCAGACGTGCCATGTCGCCCAACGTATAGGCCGGATCGATGTCCGTCACGGTCAGCGAATAGCCATAAAGTTCATGAAAGGTGACCCCGACCTTGACCAAAACCTTCAGTCCCGGCGATAAAGTCCGCCCCGTCTCCCGTTCGAACATAGGTTTCAGCAGACGGTACATCCCGGCCCAAATCACACCGCGAGCTTTGGCCACCAAGTCACGGCCGTTCACGGACTTCTGCACGAATTCCAGATAACAATGGCCGTTGTAAGCCTCGCGTACCTCGCTCAGTTCGGCCTGCAACCAATATTCGGCCTGCAACGTACGTTCCAGCGTACCGCGCACCAACCCATTCAATTCATATAGTGTCAATGCCTCCATCTCAGTCTTCCAAATAAGCTTGCAGCCCCCGTTGCGAACCGATGTAGGCACCGCCTGCCATCTTGTCACCGACGTAGAACACGGCAGACTGGCCGGGTGTCACAGCCGAAGCCTTCTCCTTAAAACGCACCAACCACAAATCCTCGCCGCCTCCTTCTTCCGGAAACCGGTTTTTCACTTGGCGTACACTGCACGGTATCGGACGGCTGCGATAACGGATACGCACGGAAAGCTGCCCGTCGGCCCAATCGGCCTCGGACGAGATGCGCCCCCCGCAAACCAACATGGCACACGCCTCAAGATTTTCCGCATCACCCAGCATCACCGTATTCTTCCGGGCATTCAGCCTCAACACGTAGGCCGGCTTGCCCAAGGCAATGCCCAACCCCTTACGCTGCCCCACCGTGAAATACGGAAAACCGCAGTGTGTACCGATAACGCGCCCCTGTACGTCGACAAACTTGCCTTCGCCCACGCGCCGATCTAAATCGGACACTTGCTCCCGTAGGAACTCACGGTAATCCTTGTCTATGAAACAGACCTCCATCGACTCTCCGCCGCGGGCTTTCATCTCAAATCCCTTCCGTGCCAGATAGCCCCGCACGTCTTCTTTCCGCAGTGCACCCAAAGGGAAAATACAGCGCGACAACACGTCCTGCCCCAGTCGCCAAAGGAAATAGGACTGGTCTTTCTTCCCGTCCACACCGCAATACAATCCGTAACGGCCGCCTTCTTCCTTCACCCTCACATAGTGTCCCGTGGCGATATAATCGCAACCCAACTTATCCGCCCACTCTGCCAACACGCGGAACTTGAACGCGGGATTGCACATCACACAGGGATTCGGCGTACGCCCGGCAAGATATTCATCCACAAAATTACGGACCACGATGTCCTTAAAGGCCGTCCGCTCGTCGGCTACATAATGGGCGATGCCCAAACGGGCGGCCAAAGTCCGGGCATCTTGTATGAAATCGGGATACTCTTGTCCCGTATCGGCAAACTGGCGCGGCAGATCCCACACGCGCATCGTCACGCCCACCACTTCGTAGCCTTCGTCCAACAACATCAGGCACACCGCCGAACTGTCAATGCCACCCGACATGCCGACCAATACCTTCTTTCTTTCATGTTCCATATCTGTTAGCGTGAAAGTCCTTTTACACAAAAGTACGAAGAAAAAAATAAAGTAAAGGAAAAACCAAGAATTATTTCTGCGTCTTCCGACGTACTGTGAGGATTTTTTACACCTCCGGAGGAAGCCGAATCATTCTGCTGAGAACGGGAAATCAATCTCAGCCAAACGAAAAATCAATCTCCTGAGATTGATTTTCAAATCTACGGAAGATAAAAAGAGGAATAAATAGGGTTTGTAAGTCTTTCATTTCTTAGCACTTACGTCCCATAAACAGAAAGATAATACAAAAAGGCTGCCCGTAAATATAATTCAAGAGGACAGCTCCACCGAAGGGCTGACAATCACATATCCTTCCGCGTCTCTTTCTTGTCCTGAATCCAAAAATAAACACCACCGACAATGGCTATTACAGATACCAATGCACTCATAATAATCGCACCCATAACTCACTTCCTTTCTTTCTATATTTTTAAAGAAAGGCCGTTCCACGAAAAAGAACGGCCTTTCGTATTGCTTGGTTCCTCGCACCGAAGTTAGCTCAAGAAGCCCAACAGCACACCGGCAGCCACAGCCGAGCCTATCACACCGGCCACGTTCGGCCCCATGGCATGCATCAACAGGTAATTCTTGGAATCGTATTCCAATCCTAAATTTTGCGAAATACGGGCAGCCATCGGCACGGCAGATACGCCCGCATTACCGATAAGCGGATTGATTTTCTTGTGTTTCGGCAAGAACAGGTTGAAGAACTTGACGAACAACACGCCGGAAGCAGTGGCGATGATAAAAGCCAACGCACCGAGGAAGAAAATCTTAATGGTATCCATCGTCAGGAACTCACTGGCCTGCGTGGAACATCCCACCGTAAGGCCGAGCAACATCACAATCACATCGTTCAACGCACTACCGGCCGTCTTGGCCAGACGGGTGGTCTTCGTACTTTCTTTCAGCAAATTACCAAAGAACAGCATACCCAACAACGGCAAACCTGAAGGCACGATAAACGTGGTCAGCAACAGACCGACGATGGGGAAGATAATTTTTTCGGTCTGCGACACCTGACGGGCGGGTTTCATGCGTATCACGCGCTCTTTTTTCGTGGTGAGCAAGCGCATCAAGGGCGGCTGAATGACCGGCACCAAAGCCATGTAGGAATAGGCGCACACGGCAATGGCCCCCATCAGGTTCGGCGAGAGTTTGGAAGACAAGAAGATGGCCGTAGGCCCGTCGGCTCCTCCGATGATGGCGATGCCCGCCGCCTGGTTAGGCTCGAATCCCAAGGCCAAGGCTATCATATAAGCCCCGAAAATACCGAATTGGGCGGCAGCACCGACCAGCAAAAGCTTCGGATTGGCTATCAACGCCGAGAAATCCGTCATGGCACCGATACCGAGGAAGACCAAAGGCGGATACCACCCGGTCTTCACCCCTTGATAAAAAATGTTCAACACGGAATTATCCTCGTAAAGCCCGACTTCCAGCCCTACGGCTTTAAAAGGAATATTTCCTAAAATAATACCCAAACCGATAGGAATCAAAAGCAAAGGCTCGAAATCCTTCTTGATGGCCAGCCATAAGAAGAACGCACCGACCAGAATCATAATCCAATTCCCCATCTCGGCATTCGCAAATCCCGTATAAGTGAGGAAGTCGGACAATTTTGTTCCAATGAAATCAAATACTTCCATAGTCCTAACCGATTGTTACCAACATTGCACCTTCACGCACCGAGTCTCCCTTGTTTACATGCACGGCTGTCACCGTACCGTCGCACTCGGCGTTGATATTGTTTTCCATTTTCATGGCTTCGAGCACCACTACGGTCTGTCCTTTCTTGACAGCTTGTCCCACAGTGACCGCCACAGCATTCACCGTACCGGGCAGAGGAGCACGGACGGCAGTACCGTTGCCTGCCGGGACTTCGGGTTGCACAGCCGGAGCGGCAGCCGGAGTGACCGGACCGTGGTGCACATGGGCTACCGGACGTATCACCGGTTTATGCGTCAGGTGCATCGGACGTTCCATCTCCACTTCAAACGGAATCCCGTTCACTTCCACTTTGGCCATATTGCCTTCCACATCGTTTATCTTCACCGTATATTCGGCTCCCTTTACCTTATATTTATATTCTTTCATGATGATTCTTTTTATTGATTAGACTTAAACAAATGATTTTACTCCGGCCACTCGCGCATGGTG
>ENA-OYZZ01000824-OYZZ01000824.1-human-gut-metagenome-genome-assembly--contig:-NODE-824-length-12650-cov-4.447082_pt1 | contig 12650 bp, 10 predicted proteins | sample MGYA00244199_ERZ653482 | MGnify/ENA primary metagenome ERZ653482 (study PRJEB26926, sample SAMN06165036) | human gut metagenome | biome: ENVO:00009003; feature: ENVO:2100002; material: ENVO:00002003...
CATAAAGATTATGGATTCACAGATTTCATTCGGCATTGAAGAAACAACTGACGGATTTTTAGCTTATCAACTGCAAAATCCATCTTGTTATGCTTACGGTTCAACCGAAGAAGAAGCTTACGAAGCACTCTACACCCTGACGCACGAAGAAAGGGATATGTACACGTGGGAGGAGTGGAACTAAAAAGCGTATCAAACCATCCGTGCTCCGAAGACTTGGCATTGCAACCTGTCCTCGGGGCACGGATGTATAACTAAAGAGGGAATCTCAGAACATCTTGGCCACCCGCTCTATCCCTTCCACCAGCGCGTCCACCTCGGAGCGGGTGTTGTAGAGGGCGAAGGAGGCGCGCACCGTGCCCTCCACGCCCAGGCGGCACATCAGCGGCTCGGCGCAGTGGTGCCCCGTGCGCACGGCGATGCCCAGGCGGTCGAGCAGCGTGCCCATGTCCAGGTGGTGGATGCCGCCCACCAGGAAGGAGATGACAGCATCCCGCTCCCCGGCCTCGCCCAATATGCGCATGCCGGGAATCCGGCGCATGCGCTCCAGTGCATAACGGGTCAGTTCCTGCTCGTGCGCATAGATGCTGTCCATGCCCAAGGCGGCGACGTAATCGAGGGCGCGCGCCAGCCCCGTGGTGGCCACGTAGTCGGGCGTGCCGGCCTCGAACTTGAACGGCAGTCCGTTGAAGGTGGTATGCTCGAAAGTGACGTGCCGGATCATCTCGCCGCCTCCCATATAAGGCGGCAGCCGGTCGAGCCACGTCTCTTTGCCATAAAGCACGCCCACGCCCGTGGGGCCGTAAATCTTATGTCCGCTGAAGGCAAAGAAATCCGCATCGAGCGACTGCATGTCTACTGCAAAATGCGGAGTGCTCTGCGCTCCGTCCACCAATACGGGCACGCCGTGGGCATGGGCGATGTCAATCATCCGGCGCACGGGGTTGACCGTGCCCAGCACGTTGCTCACGTGCGTCACGCTGACGATGCGCGTGCGGTCGTTGAAGAGCCGTTCGTATTCGTCCAGCATCAGTTCGCCACGGTCGTTTATCGGAACCACCCGCAGCTTGATGCCCCGCCGCGCCTGCAGGAGTTGCCAGCTCACGATGTTGGAGTGGTGCTCCATCTCGCTGAGGATGACTTCGTCGCCTTCGCGCATGAAGGCCTCGCCGAAGCAGGAAGCCACAAGGTTGATGCTCTCCGTCGTGCCGCGCGTGAAGACAATCTCCGATGCGCTGCGGGCATTCAGGAAGCGGCGCACCGTCTCGCGGGCCGCCTCGTGCAGCTCCGTGGCCTGCTGCGAAAGGAAGTGCACGCCCCGGTGCACGTTGGCGTTCACGTTGTAGTATTCGTCCGTCATGGCTTCCACCACGCAGCGGGGCTTCTGCGTCGTGGCCCCGTTGTCCAGATAGACCAACGGGCGCCCGTAGACCTCGCGTCCCAGGATGGGGAAGTCTTTCCGTATCTCTTGTATGTCGTACATCTTTCTCTTATTTACATAATTTGCATCCCGAACAACGGCTCAGCTCGCCACGGAAACGCTTTTCCACCAAATGGTGCAGGCGGTCGCGCAAGGCCTCCAAGGAGATGGCGTCGATGACTTCGCCCGCAAAAGCGAACTTGAGCAACATCTGTGCCTCTTCGCGGCTGATGCCGCGCTGCTGCATGTAGAACAGGGCCTGTTCATTAAGCTGTCCCACCGTGGAACCGTGGCTGCACTTCACGTCGTCGGCATAAATCTCCAACATGGGTTGGCTGTACATGCGGGCTTCCTTGGTGGCACAGAGGTTGGCGTTGCGTTCGTTCGAAATCGTATGCTGCGCGCCCTGCCGTACCAGAATCCGTCCGGCAAAGGCGCCTACAGAACGTTCGTCCATCACATATTTATACAACTGGTTGCTGACACAATGCTCGGCACGGTGGTCTATCAGGGTGTTGTTGTCCACGCGCTGCTCCTTGTCGGCTATCACGCAACCGTAGAGGTTCGACTCGGCTCCTTCGCCGTCCAACACCAAATCGGTACGGTTGCGCGTCTGACCGTTGTGTAACGTAATGTTGTAGAGGTTCACCACGCTGCCGCGCTGCTGCCGCACATACATGTTGCTGAAACGCCGGTTCTTCACGTGTGTCTCCTCCAGTTCATACAACTCCAGACGGGCGTTTTCTGCCGCAAAGACTTCCACCACCTGGGTGGTCAGGAAATTGCGGTCGTCCATCGCATGGTCGCAGAAAAGCAACCGCGCCTGCGCGTTTTCTTCCAATACGACCAATACGCGGCGGTTGGCCATCAGGTCCACGTCGGAACGCAGGATGTTCACCACCTGCAACGTACGTTCCACCACCACGCCACGCGGCACGTAAATGAAGAGTCCGTCTTGCACCAACATCGTGTTCAGCGCATTAATCGCGTCTTTCTCCGTACGGGCCAGTTTGCCGTAGCAGGCCGACACCCGGTCGGGATAATCCTCGGCCGCCTGCTTCAGGGAGCATACCACCACGCCTTCGGGCAACGCGGCGGCCGGCAGCGACTTCCGGTAAAAAGCGTCGTTCACCACAAAATAAAGCGAAGTGCTCAGGTTCGGCACGTCGCACCGGAAGGCCTCGTAAGGATTGACGGGAAACTCTACCCGGTTCAGGTTCAGCCCGTAGTCCGGCGCAAAGGCCGCCGGCACGTCCGTATATTTATAGCGTTCCACTTTCTGCGTAGGAAAACCCTGGCGGGTGAAATCCTCAAAAGCCTTGTCGCGCAAGGCATTCATCGCCCCTGCGCTATGGCTGTCGAGCATTTCCCGGCATCCGGTGAAAATATCTATGTATTGTTGTTCGCTATTCATTGCCTCTCATGTTTTTAAACGGCCGAAGTTTCGGCCTTGATCCAATCGAAACCCTTGTTTTCTATCTCCACGGCCAGTTCCGGGCCTCCGCTTTTCACGATGCGCCCGCCGAGCAGCACGTGCACCACATCCGGCTTGAGGTAGTCCAGCAAACGTTGGTAATGGGTGATGACCAAAGCCGAAGTTTCCGGCGTGCGCAATTTGTTGAAACCTTCGGCCACGATGCGCAAGGCATCCACATCCAGTCCGGAATCCGTCTCGTCGAGGATGCTCAACTTGGGTTCGAGCATGGCCATCTGGAATATCTCATTGCGTTTCTTCTCCCCGCCGCTGAACCCTTCGTTGACGGAACGGTTGGCCAGTTTGCTGTCCAGTTCCACGACCTTTCGCTTCTCGCGCATCATCTTCAGGAAATCTCCCGCACTCATCGGTTCCATCCCGTGATACTTGCGCTTGGCATTGATGGCCGCACGCATGAAGTTGACCATCGACACGCCGGGAATCTCCACCGGCTGTTGGAAGGACAGGAAGAGTCCTTCGTGCGCCCGTTCTTCCGGTTTCATGGCCAACAAGTCCTTGCCGTTGAACGTCACGCTGCCACTCGTCACCTCGTATGCGGGGTTTCCCACCAACACATTGCTCAACGTACTCTTTCCGGCCCCGTTCTGCCCCATCAGGGCATGTATCTCCCCCGGGTTTACCGTCAGGTTGATACCCTTCAATATCTCTTTGCCATTGATACTGGCATGCAAATCTTTTATCTCTAACATAATGTCTGTCTTTTAAGTTTGTCTATCCTACCGTGCCTTCCAATGACACATTCAGGAGTTTCTGCGCCTCTACGGCAAACTCCATCGGCAGTTTGTTGATTACATCCTTGGCATAACCGTTCACAATCAGTCCCACGGCCTCCTCGGTGGGGATGCCGCGCTGGTTGCAATAGAACAACTGTTCTTCCGAAATCTTCGACGTGGTGGCTTCATGCTCCACGATGGCCGTCTCGTTACGTACGTCCATATAGGGGAAAGTATGCGCGCCGCACCCGCTGCCTAACAACAGAGAGTCGCACGAGCTATAATTGCGTGCCCCGTCGGCTTTCGGCGCCACACGCACCAACCCACGATAGGAATTCTGGCTTTTGCCGGCCGATATTCCTTTACTGATAATCGTACTCTTCGTGTCGCGCCCCAAGTGAATCATCTTCGTGCCCGTATCGGCCTGTTGGTAATTGTTGGTCACGGCCACACTGTAGAACTCAGCTTGGGAATGGTCTCCGCTCAAGATGCAACTGGGATATTTCCAGGTAATGGCGGAACCGGTCTCCACCTGCGTCCACGAAAGCTTGCTGTTCGCCCCGCGCAGGTGCCCTCGCTTCGTCACTAAGTTCAGCACGCCGCCGCGCCCTTCGGCATCGCCCGGATACCAGTTTTGTACCGTACTGTACTTCACCTCTGCGTTTTCGTTCACCACGATTTCCACAATGGCGGCATGCAACTGGTTCTCGTCGCGCATCGGTGCCGTACAACCTTCCAGATAGGACACATAGCCCCCGTCGTCGCACACGATGAGCGTACGTTCGAATTGTCCCGTATTCCGCGCGTTGATTCGGAAATAGGTGGAAAGTTCCATCGGGCAACGCACGCCTTTGGGAATATAGACAAAGGACCCGTCACTGAACACTGCGGAATTCAACGCCGCGAAATAGTTGTCACGATAAGGGACTACCGAACCTAAATATTGCTTTACCAAATCCGGGTACTCACGCACGGCTTCGCTGATGGAACAGAATATGATGCCGCGCTCCGAAAGTTTTTCCTTAAAGGTGGTCTTCACGGACACAGAGTCCATCACGGCATCCACCGCCGTACCGCTCAGTGCCAGACGTTCCTCCAACGGGATTCCGAGCTTGTCGAAGGTTTTCATCAACTCGGGGTCTATCTCGTCCAGAGACTTCGGCCCGTCCTTCTTCATGCCCTTCGTCGGGTCGGCATAGTAGGAAATGGCCTGGTAATCTATCTCCGGCATCTTCAAGTGCGCCCACGACGGCTGTTTCTGCGTCTGCCAATAACGGAAAGCCTGCAAACGGAACTCAAGCAACCATTCCGGCTCTTCCTTTTTGGACGAAATGAGACGCACCACATCCTCGTTCAGGCCACGCTCTATGATTTCGGTCTGCACGTCGGTACTAAAACCGTACTCATATTTCTTATGCGCCACCTCACGGACGAACTGGTTCTTCCCTTCGTTCGGCCCTTGTCCGTCCTTAGGAACGTCCCCACTTCTCTTATCTTCTTCTTTCTTGTACATTTCTTTCATATCTCTCACTTATAGCCAAAGAGAGGAATGCTCCATAAGTATACCTTATGACCGCATTCCTGCCCTTCATCGTATTATGTAATAAGGTAATAGCTACCTTAACTGCTTTTTCGGGTCTTGCCCGCAGGCCGGTGAAGCCGCATCTTCCACAACCCTGACCACATGGGTCTTGCACACGTCGAACAGCTTATCGGACATGGCACGGACCGGATGATACAGACGGGAATGCTCGCCCGTCGAGCCGGAAATCAGATGTATCCTGAACGCGACATTCAACGCACAACTCAGAAACACCATGTATTTCAATCCGCCCAACAAAGCTCCCCCCAAACGGTTCAGCCCTCCTAATTTCACGGTTTCCACGGCTTTAGTCAGCATATACGCCAACAGCGACAGCCCGACCGGAACACCGATCCACAAAAGAATGAATGCCAACGCCCGTCCTACGGATACGTCGCTTCCTATATAGGGAGCTATCCAATCGCCCAACGCGGAATAAAGCATGAAGGCCACCCACAGCCCCGCTAAAAGCCCCACAATGGAGACGACCTGACGAAAAAAACCGCACATCAGTCCCTTGACAAAGCCCACTAAGACCACGGCCAGAATCAGAATATCCAGCGCATTCATCACCTTTTTACAGCTTGGCCTTGACCTCCACCTCTTGATAGGTTTCAATCATGTCGCCTTCGCGCAAATCGTTGTAGTTCACCAGGCTGATACCGCACTCGAAGTTCGTACCCACCTCTTTCACATCATCCTTGAAACGTTTCAGGGCATTGATTTGTCCGGTGTGTACCACGATACCGTCGCGAATCACACGAGCCTTGTTGCTACGCTGCACTTTGCCGTCGACCACGTATGCACCGGCTACCGTACCCACCTTGCTGATATGGTAAACCTGACGCACCTCCACCGTAGCCGTCACTTCTTCTTTTACTTCGGGAGCCAACATGCCTTCCATGGCAGACTTCACCTCCTCTATCGCGTCATAAATGATAGAATAAAGGCGAATGTCGACACCTTGCTGTTCGGCCATTTTGCGAGCCGAAGCCGAAGGACGCACCTGGAAACCGATGATAATGGCCTCCGAAGCCGCAGCCAAAGCCACGTCGCTCTCGGAAATCTGTCCCACGCCTTTGTGAATCACATTCACGGCTATCTTTTCCGTAGACAACTTGATCAAAGAATCGCTCAAGGCTTCGATGGAACCGTCCACGTCTCCCTTCACGATGACGTTCAACTCTTGGAAACCACCCAAAGCGATACGGCGGCCCACCTCGTCGAGGGTCAGAATCTTCTGCGTACGCAGACCTTGCTCACGCTGCAACTGCTCGCGCTTGTTCGTGATTTCGCGGGCCTCTTGTTCCGTATCCATCACATGGAACGTATCACCGGCTGTCGGTGCACCGTTCAGACCCAGAATCGTAGCTGCCTGAGCCGGGCCGATTTCTTTCACACGCTGGTTACGCTCATTAAACATGGCCTTCACACGACCGTAGTTCGTACCGGCCAACACGATGTCGCCTACATGCAACGTTCCGTTCGACACCAATACCGTAGCCACGTAACCGCGTCCCTTATCCAAAGAAGACTCGATGATGGAACCGGTTGCCTTACGGTTCGGATTGGCTTTCAAATCGAGCATCTCGGCCTCAAGCAATACCTTCTCCAGCAACTCTTCCACACCGATGCCTTTCTTGGCAGATATGTCCTGGCTTTGGTATTTGCCGCCCCAGTCTTCCACCAGGAAGTTCATGGCCGCCAATCCTTCTTTAATTTTATCGGGATTGGCTGCCGGCTTGTCCACCTTGTTGATGGCAAACACGATAGGCACGCCCGCCGCCATGGCATGATTGATAGCCTCCTTCGTCTGCGGCATGATGTCGTCGTCCGCCGCAATAATGATAATGGCAATATCCGTCACTTGTGCACCACGGGCACGCATGGCCGTAAACGCCTCGTGTCCCGGAGTATCCAAGAAGGTGATATGACGCCCGCTTTCCAGCGTCACGTTATAGGCACCGATATGTTGCGTGATACCTCCGGCTTCTCCGGCAATCACGTTCGTCTTGCGTATATAATCGAGCAAAGAGGTCTTACCATGGTCGACATGCCCCATGACGGTCACAATCGGCGCGCGCGGTACCAAATCTTCCTCATCGTCTTCTTCCTCATTCACCGCTTCGGAAACTTCCGCACTGACATACTCCGTCTTGAAACCGAACTCTTCGGCCACCAGATTGATGGTCTCGGCATCCAGGCGTTGGTTGATAGAGACCATGATGCCGATACTCATACACGTACTGATAACCTGAGTGACCGGCACATCCATCATCACGGCCAATTCGTTCGCGGTAACGAATTCGGTAAGTTTCAACACCTTGCTTTCTGCTGCCTGTTCTTCGAGCTGCTCTTCCATGGAGGCACGGGCATTCTCCCGTTTTTCCTTACGATATTTGGCGCCCTTTCCGGCTTTGCTCTTGTTCGTCAGACGAGCCAACGTCTCTTTTACCTGCTTAGCTACGTCCTCGTCAGATACCTCTGCCTTGATGACCGGCTGCTGGCGGTTCTTGTTCTTATTATGTTTACCGCCACCCTGCTGGTTGGCCCCGGGAGCATTATCCCGTTTCTTCCCATTCTGCTGGCCCGCTACGGCATTCACATCCACACGTTCCTTGCCGATACGGACACGTTTCTTCTTGCCTTCGGACGCATTCTGCCCCGTTCCGCCCTGGCGCGAGCGGTCTCCGCCTGCCTGGCGGTTCTTTTCTTCGCGCTCCTTGCGTTTCTCTTCCTTCGTCTTTTTCTTAGGACGGGTAGACTGGTTCAAAGCCGCCAAATCTATATGTCCCTTCACCTTGAGCTGGGGAGCAGCCTGCGCCGTATGGTTCAGACGGAACACACCGTCCGTTTCCGTACCGATGGCTTTGCTCTTCTCCTGCAGGCGTACCTCCTTCTGGCTCACGGGGGTCTCCGTCTCTGCCTGAGGCTTCTCCTCCTGTTTCGGAGCCGGTTCCGCTACGGGTGTCTCCGCCTTCACCTCAGCCGGACGGGCGGGAGCCGGAGTCTCCTTTTTGGATAAACCGCTCCCGCTCGGCAGACCCGGAGCAAGCTCCGTCTGCGCTCGCTTACCCGCGGTTTTCTCCGGAGCCGCAACCGGTTTGCGCGCCCCCAGATTATCCAAGTCGATGCGTCCTACGACTTTCGGCCCCTTTCCGAGTTTGGCCTCGGTCGCGGTCTTGATCTCCACCGGCTTCTCTTCGGGAAGCGCGATGGTCGCTTTCTTTTCTTTGTGTTGCCGCTTACGGCTGATGACAGCAGCATCGTCCCTCAATCCCTTGTCCTTCTTGAACTCGGCCACCAACATCTGATACTGTTCGTCAGAGATTTTGGTGTTGGGATTGGCTTCCACGTCGCTGAAACCCTTTTTCTGCAGGAACTCGACGGCTGTCTGAAGCCCTACATTACATTCTTTGGTTACTTTATTCAGTCTTATACTCATACGTTACTTATTCTTCCTCAAATTCTTCTCCTAAGATTCTCAATACCTCGTCCACGGTCTCTTCCTCCAGATCGGCACGGGATACCAACATTTCACGCGGCGCATTCAATACGTCCTTTGCCGTTTCCATACCGATACTTTTCAGCGCGTCTATAATCCACTGGTCGATGTCGCCCACGAACTCGTCCAGATAGATGTCGTCACCTTCTCCTTCGGCTCCCTCTATTTCACGGAACACGTCTATGGTATATTCCGTCAGCATACTGGCCAGTTTGATGTTCAATCCGCTCTTTCCGATGGCCAGCGAAACCTGGTCGGGATTCAGGTAGACTTCCGCCTTGCGCTCCTCTTCGTGGATACGCACGCTGTTCACCGTGGCCGGGCTCAACGCACGGGTAATGAACAGCGAGATGTTCTGCGTGTAGTTGATCACGTCGATGTTCTCGCCGCGCAACTCACGCACGATGCCGTGCACACGGCTTCCCTTCACGCCCACGCAGGCTCCCACCGGGTCGATGCGGTCGTCATAGCTCTCCACAGCTATCTTGGCACGTTCTCCCGGCATGCGTGCAATCTTGCGCACCGTGATCAGGCCGTCATGTATTTCCGGCACCTCGGCTTCCAGCAAACGTTGCAGGAAGACGGGAGAGGTACGGCTCAGGATAATCTTGGGATTGTTGTTCGTATTGTCCACGCGGGCCACCACGGCACGCACGGCCTCGCCCTTGCGGTAAAAGTCGGAAGGTATCTGTTCCGTCTTGGGCAATATCAGTTCGTTGCCCTCGTCGTCTACGCAAAGCATCTCTTTTTTCCATATCTGATATACCTCCGCGCTCACGATCTCGCCCACACGGTCCTTATACTTATTATATAAGCTGTCGTGCTCCAACTCCAGAATCTTGCTGGCCAGCGTCTGGCGCAGGGTCAGGATGGCGCGGCGGCCGAACTTGGCAAAGTCCACATTCTCGCTCACCTCTTCGCCCACTTCATAATCCTCGTCAATCTGGCGTGCCTCTGTAAGGGAAATCTCCCGGTTGTCATCCTTCACCTCCCCGTCGGCCACGACCGTACGGTTGCGGTAGATTTCAAAATCGCCCTTGTCCGGATTCACGATCACGTCGTAGTTGTCGTCCGAGCCGAAGAGCTTGGCGATGACGCTACGGAAACTCTCCTCCAACACGCTCACCAACGTGGCGCGGTCGATGTTCTTCGTCTCTTTAAACTCTGCAAATGTATCAATCAAACTGATGGTTTCTGCTTTCTTTGCCATGATTCTATTTAAAACTTATTGAATACTTCGTGTACTTTACTTCCGTATACCGTAGTGTAACCGCTTCGTCCACCAGGCGGGGACGCTTCTCCCCCTCCAGCTTCTTCTTGACCTTCATCGTCACTTCGAAACTCTCCGGGCCGGCAGCCGTCAGCACCCCGTGGAGCTTGCGCCCGTCGGCCGTGAGCACGTCCACCTCGCTCCCCACATGGTTCACGTATTGCTGCAAGACCTTGAACGGCTGTCCGATACCGGCACTGCCCACTTCAAGTTCATAGTCCTCTTCCTCACGGCTCAGGCGGCTCTCGATGAAACGGCTCAGCTCCACGCAGTCTTCTATCCATACCCCTTCGGCGTGGTCTATCTCCACCACGATACGGTCGTCCGCGCTCACGCTCACGTCCACCAGAAAGTAATCCCGGCCCTCCAGCCATTCTTCCACTAACCCTTTTACAATGCTCTTTTCTATCATGCGATTACACTATTAAATGCAAAGTGAGGAGCCTTGTCAAGCCCCTCACTTCATCATACGACTGCAAAAGTAGGCAAAAAGCATCAATCCGCCAAGCTTTCAAACAGTTATTTTATATCATTTGAGAAAATCCGGTTCAAAAGGCTTCCATAGACACCGTTTCGTCATGGTTTCGCAACACGATACGCCCGCCTTCCGAAGGCAATTCGAACGAACTGACTGCATCTGCCTCCGGGCGTACCACCATCAATAAATTCTCTTCATCGGGTACCGCCACAACGACTTCCAATGAATCTGCGGCCACCCTTCGGCTAAACACCACGCTGTCATTGATTTGAAGCTGCACACTATCGCCCCGAAAACCTTCATCCAACGATATCCGATACTCCGTCTGCCTCTCTTCCATTCCATGCGTCCCGTCGGGGAAACACCACATCCAGAAGAACACGACAACCGCCAGCACGACTATGGCCATAGCCATGATACCGAACATGATGCCCTTGTTGGGATTCGCCCTTTTCTTTTTCATTTTTTCACCGGTTTAAGCAAACTTTCATAGCGTTCCGTATCCGTCAAAATCTCTAAAGCGGTTTTCAAATCCTTATCCGCTTTCAATTGCTGTTGGACCACCCCGCGCCTGAAATAATAACGGGCTACGATATCACTTTCCAATACCGACTTGATTTCCTCCTTGTTTTTCGGAAGCTCCAAATCGGCAGCCACGCCGCCCTTCATCTTTGCAGCCAATGCCTCAAACTCCGGCTTGGCCCCCTCATAGCATCCCTCGAAGCGAGCTGTCCGCTCCAACAATTTCATCATTTCCTCCGTACGACGCTTATAAGTAAAATCACTCTCCTCCACCATCTTCACAAAATCAGCATAGTCCGCATCCGTCAAGGAAAAATCCCCGGCCGGTGCAATGGTGGCGTGCGTCTGCACATAACGGTTGACGTAGTCCAGCAACACGTCGGAAGTGGCTATATCATAAACGATGGACGGAAGACTGTCCGGCGTAATCACCACGTCCGGCTTAATGCCGCCACCGTCGCGAACCTCACGGCCACCGGCCGTCTTGAACGCTTTCGTCAGGCTGTCCGGCAAAGTCTTCGCAGAGCCGTCCGGATTCAAATGACGGTAGTCATACGCCTGAATACAGCGTCCGCTGGGAATATAATAGCGGCTCGTCGTCACTTTCAGACTTCCGTGATAAGGCACTTCACGAATCATCTGTACCAACCCCTTACCGTAAGTACGCTCACCAACTATCACGGCACGGTCCCAATCCTGCCAAGCTCCGGAAACAATTTCGGCCGAGGATGCCGTAGAACCGTCCACCAACACAGCCACCGGAATATCCACGTCCAAGGGTTCTTTCTTCGTGTAATGTTCCGAATTGACCGAAGCCAGCTTGCCTTTCGTGTACACGACCTTCTGCCCGCGGGGCACAAACAAGTTCGTCACCTCCACAGCCTCGCTCAACGGTCCGCCCGGATTGCCACGCATGTCTATCACCAACGCCTTGGCACCCTGCTCCTTCAAGTCGACCACAGCCCGGCGGACATCGCGCGAACAACCGTCGACAAAACGTTCGAAATAAATATAACCGATACCGTCTGCCACCATTCCGTAATAAGGCACGGGAGGCATCGCGATATTCCGGCGTGTAATCTTGAACGACAAAGGATGTTCCACTCCGGCACGCTTCACGGTCAGTTCAAAAGTCGTACCCGCATCGCCCCGCAAGTTTTCGCTTACTTCCTGCGTGCTCTTCCCTTTCATGTCCTTTCCGTCGATGGACAGAATCAAGTCGCCTCCTTTCACTCCGGCTTCTATAGCCGGGCTGTCTTCCTGGGGTTCAATAACCATCACCCGGTCTTCTTTCTTATAGAACCGGATCACCGCCCCAATTCCGGCATATTTCCCGGTAGTCATCTCTTTCAGCTCATCCATTCCTTCTTCCGGATAATACATGGTAAAAGGATCCACCTGCCGCAACATGGCATCTATTCCCCACTCTATCACCGTATCGGCCGACAAGGAATCGACGTAGAACATATCCAGTTGCTTATAAATGTCATTAAAGATTTCCAGATTTTTTGAAATCTCGAAGTTATGGTTACTGTCCTTCTGGGCGGACACGGGAATGGCCGACATGCAGCACAGCCCCGCAGCTAAGAATATCTTTTTCATACCGCAAATTTAATCATTTCAACCATACGGTGGCAAAATATGGAGACCTGTCTCTTATACACA
>ENA-OYZZ01000827-OYZZ01000827.1-human-gut-metagenome-genome-assembly--contig:-NODE-827-length-12570-cov-5.807351_pt1 | contig 12570 bp, 10 predicted proteins | sample MGYA00244199_ERZ653482 | MGnify/ENA primary metagenome ERZ653482 (study PRJEB26926, sample SAMN06165036) | human gut metagenome | biome: ENVO:00009003; feature: ENVO:2100002; material: ENVO:00002003...
CCTATTAAGTCGTCGGCAGCGTCAGATGTGTATAAGAGACAGGAACTGTAGAAGTGAAAAATACGATTGATGCACTTGCACTGAAGAAAGCATTTATAGCCGGTGCGAATAACCTTGATAATAAAAAAGATTATATTAATGAGCTGAATGTGTTTCCTGTACCGGATGGAGATACCGGTACAAATATGACAATGACGATCATGTCAGCAAAAAGGGAAGTTGAATCCTGTAAGGAGACAATGAGTGATATCGCAAAGGCAATGTCAACCGGTTCCCTTCGTGGAGCCAGAGGTAATTCAGGTGTAATCCTTTCTCAGCTTCTTCGTGGTTTCAGCAAGAAGATCGGGGATAAAACAGAGATCGGAGTAATCGAGATTGCTGATGCATTCCAGAAGGCGGTTGAGACAGCTTATAAGGCTGTTATGAAGCCAAAGGAAGGAACGATCCTTACAGTTGCCAGAGGTATTGCTACTAAGGCCAGAGAATGTGCAGGTACAGATATTACATTGGAGGAATTCTGCGAAACCATCATTAAGCATGGAGATGAAGTGCTTGCTTCCACACCGGAGCTGCTTCCGGTATTAAAAGAGGCCGGTGTTGTGGATTCCGGCGGACAGGGTCTGATGGAAGTATTAAAAGGTGCAGTTGACTGTATTCTCGGACGTGTCGTAATTGCAGATACAAAGCCTTCCGGAGCAGGAGTATCCGGTGTTGACAATCCAAAGTATTCTGAAGATCTGTCGGCCGATATCAAGTTCGGATATTGTACAGAATTTATTATTAATCTGGAAAAACCATACGGCATAAAAGAGGAAGAAGATCTGAAACAGTTCTTAGAGTCAATCGGTGATTCCATTGTCTGTGTATCAGATGATGAAATCGTTAAGATCCATGTTCACACAAACCATCCGGGCCAGGCATTTGAAAAAGGTCTTACCCTTGGTTATCTGTCAAATATGAAGGTTGATAATATGAGACTGGAGCATCATGAGAAGGTCATCAAGCAGGCAGAACGGGAAGAAGCAGCCAGACAGGAAGCTGCAAGACAGGCAGCTGCAAGACAGGCAGAGAAAGAAAAACAGCAGACAAAGAAACAATATGGTTTCATCGCAGTATCCATGGGTGATGGATTAAAGGAGTTCTTTACGGAGCTTGGAGTTGATTATGTGATCGAAGGTGGTCAGACGATGAATCCAAGCACTGAGGATATGCTGAATGCGATCGAGAAGGTTCATGCCGAGAATATATTTATATTCCCAAATAATAAAAATGTTGTTCTTGCAGCCAATCAGGCAGCCGGCTTATGTGAAGATAAGAATATCATTGTCCTTGCAACGGCAAATGCGCCACAGGGTATCAGTGCAATGATAGCGTTTGACAGTACGATGACATTAGAGGATAACAAGAACAATATGTTAGAAGCTGTATCAAATGTAAAGAGCGGACAGGTAACATATGCAGTCAGAGATACCTCCATCGATGGAAAAGCCATCCATGAGGGAGATATCATGGGTATCGGTGATAAGGGACTGGTATCCGTTGGTAATGACATTTCGGATGTTACATTCGATCTGATCAAAGATGCAGTAGATGAAGACAGCGAACTGATCAGTATTTATTACGGAGCAGATGTAAAGAAGGAGGATGCAGAGGCATTTGCGGCAAGAGTGGAAGAAAGCTTCCCGGACTGCGATGTACAGAACTACTATGGTGGTCAGCCAATCTATTATTACATTGTTTCTGTAGAATAAAGGGAGAAAAACTACATGGAATTAAAGGATAAGGTAACTTGTATTAAAGGGATAGGAGAAAAAACAGCCGGTAATCTGGCAAAGCTTGGTATCTCTACAGTGAGTGACCTTATCCATTATTATCCAAGAACTTATATTACATATATGGATCCTGTTGACATTCAGGATATACAGGCAGATGAGCGTCAGGCAGTAAGTGTGACGATCAACAGTCGGGTGGAAGTGAAGAAGCTTCGCGGATTCTCGATTGCGACTGCCTATGCCAAAGATTATACCGGGACAATTAAACTGACATGGTTTAATTGTCCTTTTCTGCGTAATTATTTTCATATTGGAGATCGTTATATTTTTGTCGGAGAAGTGAAATATAAGAATGGCATGTATACGATGAGCCAGCCGGAGTACTACACAGTGCCCAAATATCAGGAAATTTTAAAAGAATGGCAGCCGGTATATGGTTGTACGGCGGGGATTACAAGCAAGACGATCCAGAAAGCGGTAAAGGGAACGCTTCCTCTGATTCAGACGCTTTCAGATTATATACCGGAGAACATTCGGGATGAATATGATCTGATGCGGGCAAATGAAGCCGTAACCCATATCCATTTCCCGGATACGGAGGATCACTTAAGAGCTGCGATCAAGCGGGTTGCCTTTGATGAATTTTATGAATTTATAGAGAATATGCATAGTCTGAAAGAACATGATACGGTGAAATACAATCAGGCGAAGATACCATTTACGGAGCAGGTGACAGGGTTTATCGAGAGTCTTCCGTATCGTCTGACAGGGGCACAGATGGATGCGGTTCGGGATATCATGGCAGATATGGATTCAGAGCATGTGATGAATCGTCTTGTGCAGGGGGATGTTGGTTCCGGTAAAACGATCGTTGCCGCGATCGCATTATTTGCCTGTGCGACGCAGGGTTATCAAGGTGTGATCATGGCACCGACCGAGGTACTTGCAAATCAGCACTTTAAAGAACTGACCGGTTTATTTGAGCCATATGGAATCCATGTTGCGCTGTTGACCGGTTCGATGACGGCAAAGGAGAAACGGGAAGCGTATCAGGAGATTGCAGAGCATCGTGCGGATGTGATCGTAGGAACGCATGCGTTGATACAGGACAAGGTGGAATATGATAATCTGGCGCTTGTTGTAACGGATGAGCAGCATCGGTTTGGCGTAAGACAGAGAGAGAAATTATCATTAAAAGGGGGAACGCCACATGTTCTTGTTATGAGTGCGACACCGATTCCGAGAACCCTTGCGATCATTATGTACGGAGATCTTGATATTTCGGTAATTAATGAACTGCCGGCAGGACGGATTCCGATCAAAAACTGTGTAGTGGATGAGAGCTACCGTCCGAAAGCACAGGCGTTTATCCGGGCAGAGGTTAAGAAAGGACATCAGGTCTATGTGGTATGCCCGATGGTGGAGGAAAGCGAAGCCTTAGATGATGTGACAAATGTAGTTGAGTATTCGGAAGAACTGTCACAGAAGCTTGACAGCAGCATACATGTGGCCTATCTGCATGGCAAGATGACAGGGGATGAGAAGAACCGTATCCTGACGGATTTTTATGAAAAAAAGGTTGATGTACTGGTATCTACAACGGTTATCGAGGTAGGGATCAATAATCCGAATGCCACGGTTATGATGGTAGAAAATGCAGAACGGTTTGGACTGGCAGCTCTGCATCAGCTCCGTGGGCGTGTGGGACGTGGAAATCTGCAGTCTTATTGTATCTTTATCAGTGGAAAGAAAAATAAAGAAGTGATGGAACGATTAAATGTACTTGCAGATTCAAACGATGGCTTTTATATTGCGGGAGAAGATCTGAAACGGAGAGGACCGGGAGATTTCTTTGGTATCAGACAGAGCGGAGATGTGCTGTTTAAGATGGGAGATATCTATAAACATGCCGACATGTTAAAGGCAGCATCGGATGTCTATGAGAAGTATGGTGACCGCATACGGACAGAATTTGACCGAAGTGTAGCAGCAAGAAATGAGATGTATGGAAAACCGATATTATAAGGAGATTAGAACGATGGAGATAACAGAGGTAAAAGAAAAGGCAGATAAGATCTGTGAGAATATATCGAGAGTACTGATCGGCAGAGAGAAGGAGATACGTGTGATACTGGCGGCACTTTTTGCGGGAGGTCATGTACTGGTGGAGGACAGACCGGGAACCGGCAAGACACTTTTAGCAAAGACATTTGCCAAAAGCATCGGAGGGCAGTTTAAGAGAGTTCAGTTCACACCTGATCTTATGCCATCCGACATTACAGGCTTAAGTATCTATAATCGTAAATCAGAAGATTTTGTATTGGTGAAGGGACCTGTATTTACAAATATCCTGCTTGCAGATGAGATCAACCGTGCAACACCGAGAACACAATCCAGTTTGCTTGAGGCAATGGAAGAGCAGCAGGTGACGATCGATGGAGAAAGTCATAGGCTTGAAGCACCGTTTTTTGTTATTGCAACAGAGAATCCGATCGAGACGACCGGTACATACCCGCTTCCGGAAGCCCAGCTTGACCGTTTTCTTATAAAGATCTCCATGGGAGATAATTCAAAGGCTACAGAGGTTTCGATCATGGATCGTTTTATGTCTGAGAATCCGTTTGATACACTTCAGACGGTCTGTGATACAGATCATATAAAGACGATGCAGGAAGCGGTCAGAGAAGTTTTTGTTCATTCTTGCGTAAAGGAATATATTGCAGACATAATCCTTGCAACCAGGAATAACAGCCGGATACAGGTTGGTGCAAGCTCCAGAGGCACGATAGGGCTTCTTCGTCTGTCGCAGGCATATGCTGCTATGGAGGGCAGAACCTTTGTCCGTCCGGATGATGTCCGTTATATGGCACCATATGTCCTTGCACATCGTGTGATCATGGCAGGACACATGGATGAGAAAAAAGAAAAGACAGTGATCAGGGAACTGGTCGATCAGATCGCTGTTCCGGTTGAAGATTGGGAGAATTAATATGGAGATACTGATAGCAGTATTGTGCTTTCTGGTGATCTATCTCGGACAGACTGTTATTTACCGCAAATACTGGGATCAGGGGCTTTCTCTTGATCTGGATTTTGATGACAGGTATCTGGAGATTGGCGATAAATCAGGGATAACAGAGACAATTACAAATCGAAAGATGCTGCCTCTTACAACTTTACATGTGAAGTTTTCCACAGCGAGATCCTTGCAGTTTCAGGAAAATGAGAATGCGGTTGTTACGGATTTTTATCATAGAAATGATCCGTTTTCGATTATGGGAAACCGGAAGGTAGTCAGAAAGCTTTCATTTACGGCGAAAGAACGAGGATTGTTTTTTATTAGTGCTGTAAAGCTGATGGCAAAGGATTTTTTGATGTCGAAGACATTTGCGTTGTCTGTAGAAAATCAGGCATTTCTGTATGTTTTCCCTGAAAAACTTTCTAATATACAGCTTGATACGGTCTTAGATGGTATGTTGGGTGATCTGACATCAAGGAGAAGTCTTTTTCCGGATCCGTTTGCTTTTTCCGGTCTGCGGACTTACAGCGTGGGAGATCCGAGAAAGAGCATTAACTGGAAAGCAACAGCCAGATGCGACGACCTGATGGTAAATGTATATGAGCACACGGCAGAACAGAGGGTGAAGATACTTGTCTGTCTGGAGCCGAACACCATGATAAGAGTTCATTATATACAGGAAATGTGTATCAGTATAGCATCCACGGCAGCATCTTACTTTCTGGATAACCGGATTCCTGTCATGATACGGGCGAATGGATATGATCTGTTATCCGGTGAGATGGAATGGGTGGATTTTGGTTCTTCCGGAGAACATCGATTTACGGTTGATAAATATCTGGCACGGATAACGGAAAATGCCGGGATCGATAGATTTGTTGAAGTCTTGAAGCAGGAAGTGACAGATGTAGACAGCAATACAACATATCTCATCGTATCTGCATACCATAAAAAGGATTTGCTGGATGAGCTTGATCATATGGCTGAAAAAGGAAAGAATATTTATATGATAGTTCCATATCTGAATATACAGGGGTGCGATGATATCAGACCTTATCTTCATGGAATGGAGGTAGAGTTAAATGACACATAAGATATATTGGGCAGAGCGAGGATTGCGTTATCTTTATGAGGTGGTAACGGCGGAATTGTTCATGTATACATTCAGCATGATATTTATGAGACAAAATCCGCGGTTTGTGGATGCCATTTGGATCGCAGGAATATTTCTGTTGTCCTATCTGATCAGAGATTTTGCACCGAATCATATATTACTTACCGTTGGACATCTGGTGCTTGCGGGACTTTTAGTTATCTTGCCGGGCACAGTATGGATCCGAACGGTTACAGGGATTTATGATATCGGGTATCTGCTGCCGTGTGCGGTAGCTTATGCAAAGAGAGGTTCCAGACTTACAGATATGAGCGAACCATGGCCATCGATCTTAGCAGGGATTTTTGTTTATTTTGCAAGTATCGGCATGGAACTTCCTGTTTTGTCGAACCTGTCTTATATTGCAGTTGCATTACTTATGGCTATATATATGATGATCCGGTATATACAGGGGTTGAAACGCTATATCTCACAGACAACAGAAGTATCGGAGCAATCCATCCGGGATATCGCATTTATAAATGGCAGGGTTGTATTATTCCTTGCAGTGCTTGTGTTGTTATTAATGGGAGCCTGTCGTTTCCTTGATCTGTCCGGGTTTGTAAATGTACTTGCGCGTGCATTTGCAAAGGTAGTTCAGACAGTATTTGGTGCGATCATGGTCATATGGGTATTTGTGCTGACGCTGCTTACGAAGGGAGGACCGGCAGTAACCAGTCTCGATTATCAGGATACTTTAAATGAATATTATCAGAACAGTGTAAAGGGATATGATGTATTTACCTTGATATTAAAGGTATGTGTAGTTCTTCTTCTGATATTCTTTCTGGTACGGATATTGTTGCAGGTGATCCGTTTCCTTTTGAAACCGAGAAGCTATGCAGATGATGTGATCGAGCTTATCTCCGAAGAACCGGATCAATATAAAGAACGTATAACAGATAGACGTATAATGCACAGATTGACAGCTGAAGAACGGGCAAGAAAAATTTATAAGAAGTCGATCCTGCGATATAAGGATGCAATCACACTTAACAAACGGATGACTTGTGAAGATATCAGGCAGGAGATAACAGAGACGGAGGATGGAAATGTAGAGGGTATTTCTGCCATATATGAACAGATCCGATATGGAGCAGGGGAAGTGGACAACTATGTTATACGAGAAATGAAAGCAGCATCCGGACAGAATAAAAGGGTGAATAAAAAAGAAAATAAAAAGGGAGTAGTGCAAAAATGAACCAGAAGAAAAAGACGATCGTATTATGGGGAGTCATCATAGTACTTGCAGCGGCTGTTGTGACACTGTCAGTTATACTGGTGACAAAAAGTCGGAAAAATAATGATCCGGACGGACAGAAGAATGCCGGAACAGAAGCTGTGATAGAGGGATCCGGGCAGGATGCGGAGCAAAAGGCTGAGGATGGCGCTGATCAAAAGAAGGAAAAGGGTGCATCCGATACTCAGAAGTCGACAGATGACAAGAAGACCTTATATGCAGAAGTAACGGTTGGAAGTACATGGGAAAATAACGGAATGACAGCCGCTACAGAGACGGTCACGATCTATAATAAGACCGATAAAGCTGCAACGGATTGGAGCGTTGATCTGGAATTTTCCGGGAAAGTAACGATCGACCAGCTCTGGAATGGAAAGTATACGGCAGATGGATCGGTGGTTCATGTAACCGCAGAAAGTTATAATGAGGAGATACCGGCTGGTGGCAGCATTGATTTTGGATATAATTTATCAGCATCGGATGTGAAGCCTGTTCGTTGTACATTGATGATCGCAGGAAAAGAAGTAACAACTGTCACCGGTGAGAAGGCAGCTCAGACAGATGGGCAGTCTGTTGACAGTGATAAAAAAGATCAGTCCGGAAGTAATAAGGTCACAGATACTAAAAACGGTAAAAAAGAAGATAATCCGTATAAGGCACATGGAAAGCTTGCGGTATCAGGAACGGACCTGGTGGATGCATCAGGCAGTAAATTCCAGTTAAAAGGTGTCAGTACACACGGACTTACCTGGTTTGCTGATTTTGTAAGTAAGGACACTTATCAGTATTTCAAAGATTCCTTTGGTATCAATCTGGTACGTTTTGCTATGTATACAGATACAGGAGATTCCTATGGATATTGTTCAGGCGGAAATAAATCAGAGATCGAGGAGCTTCTGGGAAAAGGTGTTGATGCAGCAACGGATCTTGGATTGTATGCGATAATTGACTGGCATATTTTAAATGACAATGATCCAAATATGCATATAGATGATGCAAAGGATTTCTTTGACCGGATATCAAAGAAATATGCTTCTTACGGAAATGTGATCTATGAGATCGCAAATGAACCAAATGGTGGTACAACCTGGGATTCTGTAAAGAGCTATGCGGAAACGATCATCCCGATCATACGAAAAAATGCACCGGATGCCATTATCATTGTCGGAACACCAACCTGGAGTCAGGATGTGGATGTGGCAGCTGCAGATCCGATCACAGATCAGACCAATCTGATGTATGCGGTTCATTTCTATGCCGCAACCCATAAGGATGATCTGAGAAATAAGGTTCAGTCGGCACTTGATTCCGGACTCCCGATTTTTGTATCAGAGTTTGGCTTGTGTGATGCATCAGGAAACGGTTCGATTGATTATAATCAGTCTGATGCATGGTTTGATCTGATCAATGATAGGAACTTAAGCTATGCGGCATGGAATATCTCGAACAAAGCTGAAACGTCATCATTATTTGATTCCTCCTGTACAAAGACAAGCGGTTTTACAGATGATGATCTGTCAGACAGCGGAAGGTATATTAAGGAAAAAATTGAGAGTTTCTATTGACAAAAGGGATGAAATATATACAATAAAAAAAGATTTTAACAACCTATGGGAGATCATGATTTATGAGAGTAATAGCGGGAACTGCCAGAAGCCTTCGGCTGGAAACGATCGACACGATGGATACCAGACCGACAACCGATCGGATCAAAGAGACCTTATTTAATATCATATCGAGAGAATTGCCGGATTGTACATTCCTGGATCTGTTCAGCGGAAGCGGTGCGATTGCGATCGAAGCATTGAGTCGTGGAGCAAAACAGGCAGTCCTTGTAGAACAGAACCGGAAAGCGGTTGACTGCATTAACCGGAATCTGGAATTTACGAAATTGAAAGATAAGGCAAGAGTCATCACAGGAGACTGTGTTGCAGCGATCGACAGTCTGGAACGGTCAGGACTTGTGTTTGATATTATATTTATGGATCCGCCATATGGAAAATTATTGGAAAAACAGGTGCTGAACCGTCTTGCATCATCCGGCATTGTTGATAAGAATACCTGGATCATTGTAGAATCAGATCTGGATACGGAATACGATTATCTGACCGATATAGGATATGAGATCGATCGTGTGAAGAAATACAAGACAAATAAGCATACATTTATACAGGAGATTCTATAAAAATGAGCAGTGCAATATATCCGGGAAGCTTTGATCCCGTAACATTAGGACATCTTGATATTATCAGACGCTCTGCGGAGATGTTTGACGAAGTTATAATCGGTGTTTTGAATAATACTTCAAAAACTCCATTGTTTTCTGTAGAAGAACGTGTTAATATGTTGTCTGAAGTGGTGTCAGACATACCGAATGTTCGTGTTGAGAGTTTTGGAGGTCTGCTGATTGATTTCGCCAGACAGAATGGGGTGAAGACGATCATCAGAGGCTTAAGGGCTGTAACCGATTTTGAATATGAATTACAGATCGCGCAGAGTAATCGCAAGGTTGCTCCAGAGATAGACACCGTATTTTTGACAACCAGTATTGATTATGCATATCTGAGTTCCAGTATCGTAAAAGAGTATGCCAGCTTTGGTGTAGATGTGGAACAGTTTGTACCAGCAGGAGTTGTCGATCGGATAAAAGAAAAATATATCAGATAGTTTTAGGAGGAAATAAGTCATGGCAAAAAAAGGCATTGAGGAAATGATTTCCGAGATTGAGATTTTTATAGATAATTGTAAGTACAAGCCATTGTCATCCAGTATGATCATTGTTCCAAAGGATGATCTGGAGCAGATGCTGAATGAATTAAAATTAAAGCTTCCAAATGAAATTGAGCGTTGCAAGAAGATCATGCGCAACAAGGAAGCCATACTTGCAGATGCCAGAACAAGGGCAGATTCTATTATTACAGAATCTGTTGCAGAGGCAAATAAGCTGGTTGATCAGAGTCAGATTGTAGAACTTGCAAATATCCGTGCAAATGAGATTTTAGATATGGCAAGAAGTCAGGCTGATCAGATTGTAAACGAAGCAAATGCAGATGCAAACGAGATTCGTCTGGGTTCTATGTATTACACTAAGGATAAGCTTACAGAGGTTAGCAATTATATTAATGCAACATTAGAGGCTGAAAAGGCAAATTACGATAACCTGATTCAGTCCTTACAGTCAAATCTGGATATTGTATTGAATAATACAAATGAGATTAATGGAGATATTGCAAATATGACCGGAGCAGCACAGCAGGCTGCAGCTCCTGAAGAAGCAACACAGACAACATCAGAGGAGAATAATACAACTGTAGAAAATGAGCAGGATTATAACGTATATGGTAAGACAGAATACTCCAATGATGACGAAGATGACGAGGATGATGATTTTGACGATGATTTTTTAGATGATTAGGAATTTATATCCTGTGATTTAAGAATAAAAGAGTCATTAGATAACTGAATACAGCGCAGATACATTTACCGAATGTATAGCGTACAAAAGACAGCTTTGTATCTTTTAAAATGTGCATGGACTGGAAGAGGGATGAGACTCCTCCGAACGATGTAACAGAAAGGATCAGAGCTGTTTTTTGTATGGAAGAAAGTGGAAAAACGGATAATTCGGACAGACCTTTTGTTATCTCCAGGTAGCATGCCAGAATATGGAAAGTTGGTATATTTCCTACACATGCAATCGCAAGGTTATACAAAACGGAGAAAACAGCGACATAGATACCTATAACGGTGATGGTTGTTATACTGTTTTCGATAACAGATGGTGAATTGCCGATATCCTGTGCTGCAGCATATTCGGACATAGTGCCCGTAGTTTCAGAGAGAGGTATTTGGAGATCTTTCGCATCATTAGGAGATCTGTGAACTGTTTTTTTATTTTGTTTAAAAAGCGAAATATGTAAAGAATTTTTTGATAGCAGATAGTACAGGATAGCATAGCAGATCTGTGGCAGGTAGATGACTGCCAGTACGTTGATGGTATTTATCTGGCCGTTCAGATATTGGTTACAGACATATCCAATCAGAAACATAGGACTGATGTTGTTACAGAGGGGCATAATGGCATGGGCGAAATTTTTTGATATGACTTGATTTTTATAGAGCCTGCCTATAGCTATCGCACCGACCGGGTAGCCGCAGAACAGCCCGCATAAGAATAACAGGATCAGACAGCCTGCCCGGTTTGGATGTTCCCAGTCAATCATAGACAGGAAGAAACCCGAGATCAGAAGAAAAGGAAGCAGAAGGGGCACAAGATTGTTATACCACAACACTAGGCCCTCTGCGAAGCTTTTGGAAACAAAGGAAGAATTCAGGCAGAGGACGATAACAAGCAGGATGAAAGCCGGATATAAGCAGAATGAGCGGATCGATAAGACAGAAGGATGCTTCATAAGGAAAACTCCAATTCATGTGTTCATCAGTATTTTATGAAAAAAGAGTGATCACTATGAATTATAAATAGAAAGAAGCAGGCATTAATTAATATAAATCAGCCGGGCAGGCTGGTGGCAGGAATTTTAAATAAGAGAATATCTTTTCGAATAAAAATGGTTGAAAAAGAGAAGAAAACTGAGTATAGTTAAGCTGCTATTACAGGAGGTGGATAAAATGATAAAAACATGTTTTGAGAATGTAAAGACGAAAACTCCACTGGTGCATAATATCACGAATTATGTAACAGTAAATGATGTTGCAAATGTGCTTCTGGCATGTGGAGGAAGTCCGATCATGGCAGATGATATTGACGATGTAGAAGATATCACCGGTATCTGTGGTGGTTTAAATATTAATATTGGAACCTTAAATAAGAATACGATCCCATCTATGCTTGCTGCCGGCAAAAAGGCAAATGAGCTGGGACACGCCATATTGCTTGATCCGGTGGGCGCAGGAGCCAGCAGACTACGTACAGAGACAGCATTAATGCTTTTAAATGAGATAAAATTTGATGTGATCCGTGGAAATATATCAGAAATCAAGACTCTTGCATTTGGTTCCGGCAGTACAAAGGGTGTAGATGCAGATGTGGCTGATGCAGTCACAGAAGATACTCTCGATCAGGCGGTTGATTTTGTGAAGAAGCTTGCGGGAAAGCTCGGCTGTATCATCGCTGTTACAGGTGCAATCGATTTGGTAGCAGATGCAGATATTTGTTATGTGATCCGGAACGGAAGACCGGAGATGGGTAAGATCACAGGAACCGGATGTCAGTTGTCCGGTCTTATGACAGCTTATCTGACAGCAAATCAGGATGACAAGCTGGAAGCTGCTGCAACTGCCGTTATACTGATGGGAGTTGCGGGCGAAGTCGGATATGCGAATATGGAACCGACAGATGGTCTGCCTCTTATACACATCTCCGAGC
>ENA-OYZZ01000829-OYZZ01000829.1-human-gut-metagenome-genome-assembly--contig:-NODE-829-length-12520-cov-7.671881_pt1 | contig 12520 bp, 10 predicted proteins | sample MGYA00244199_ERZ653482 | MGnify/ENA primary metagenome ERZ653482 (study PRJEB26926, sample SAMN06165036) | human gut metagenome | biome: ENVO:00009003; feature: ENVO:2100002; material: ENVO:00002003...
TCTCCATGATGTTGTAGGTATCCAGCAGCAGGCTGACGGAATCCGGGTAGGTATCGGCGAATGCCTTGAAGGCATCGAACTCGGTCGGGAAGAACTCGATGAAGCTGTGGGCCACAGTACCCACAGCCTTGACCTCAGAGCCGTACTTCATCTCGGCCAGACAGTTGGCCGTGCCGATGCAGCCGCCCAGAACGGCAGCATAAGCGCCGTCGTTGCCTGCGCTCTCGCCCTGTGCGCGGCGGGTACCGAACTCCATGACGCTGCGGGGGGTGTGAGTGTTGAGTCCGGTGATGCGGGTGGCCTTGGTGGCGATGAGGCTGTGGAAGTTCATGGTCTGGAGCAGGTAGGTCTCGATGAGGATAGCGCCCACGAGGTCGCACTCGATGCGCACCATCTGCACATGGGGGTAGCAGACCGTGCCTTCGGGCAGAGCGTACATATCGCCCTTCCAGCGGTACGTGCGCAGATACTCGCAGAACTCCTCACTCATACCCTTGGTGCGCAGCCAGTGGACATCCTGCTCATTGAAGTGGTAGTTCAGCAGGAAACGGGTCAGCTTGCGCTGGCCGGCGCTGATAGAGTAGCCCTGGTTATCCGGGTTCTTGCGGAAGAACATATCAAACACAAGGGTCGTATTCTTAAAACCGTTCAGAAACAGGCAGTTGGCCATAGTGAATTCGTAAAAATCAACGACCATTGCCGGATTGTCGTAGTCCTCATCCGGGATATACGGCACAACTTTGATTTCGCTCATGAAAAGTTTCCTCTCTTTTTTCCGCGCACCCCTGCGGCGGGTGCAGCCAAACAAACTCTGCGCTGCCGCGCGTTTTACCCTGTCATGACAGGACGTTTGTACCACTATAGCATCTTTGGCGGGCAGACGCAAGAGGTTTTGGTAAAAAATGACGACAGGAAGAAAAAATGTTTTTTACGAAATCTTTACCAGCCACCTCCGGCAGTGCTCTTCTGTCCTCGGATAAATCACGGGCATCGATGCCTCCCGGATATGCAAAAAGCACCCGCAGCGCCTTTTCGTGCTGCGGGTGTTTTGATATTTCAGATTCAGCCGTTCATGATGCTGGGGGTAGCATTCTTCAGCACGACGTCGTGGCTGCCGCCCTCAACGATGGAGGTGGAGGAAACGACGGTCAGCTTGGCCTTCTGCTGCAGTTCGGGGATGGAGATTGCGCCGCAGTTGCACATGGTGCTCTTGACCTTGTACAGGGTGGTCTGGACGCCGTCGGCCAGCGGACCGGCGTAAGGAACATAGCTGTCCACGCCTTCCTCGAAGCTCAGCTTGGTGGAGCCGCCGAGGTCGTAGCGCTGCCAGTTGCGGGCACGGTTGGAGCCCTCGCCCCAGTACTCCTTCATATACTGGCCATTGATGCGCACCTTGTTCGTGGGGCTCTCGTCAAAGCGGGCGAAGTAGCGGCCCAGCATGACAAAGTCAGCGCCCATGGCCAGAGCCAGAGTGATATGATAATCGTGGACGATGCCGCCATCGGAGCAGATGGGCACATAGATGCCGGTCTCCTTGTAGTACTCGTCACGGGCCTTTGCGACCTCGATGACTGCGGTGGCCTGGCCACGGCCGATGCCCTTGGTCTCACGGGTAATGCAGATGGAACCGCCGCCAATGCCGATCTTGACGAAGTCTGCACCGGCCTTTGCCAGGAAACGGAAGCCCTCGGCATCGACAACGTTGCCTGCGCCCACCTTCACGGTGTCGCCGTAGTGCTCACGGATCCAGGCGATGGTACGGCTCTGCCACTCGGAGTAGCCCTCGGAAGAGTCGATGCAGAGCACATCCACGCCAGCCTCGACCAGTGCGGGAACGCGCTGGGCATAGTCGCGGGTGTTGATGCCGGCACCGACCACATAGCTCTTGTTGGCATCCAGCAGCTCGTTGACGTTCTTCTTGTGGGAATCGTAGTCCTTGCGGAACACGAAGTATTTCAGGTTGCCCTCAGCATCCACCAGCGGCAGCGTGTTGATCTTGTTGTCCCAGATGATGTTGTTGCAGTCGTGCAGGGAGATATTCTCCGGTGCGGTGACCAGCTTCTCGATGGGAGTCATAAAGGTGGTAACGGAAGCATCATCAGGGGTGTGGTTGACACGGTAATCACGGGAGGCCACAATGCCCATCAGCTTGCCGTGAGGAGTGCCATCGGCAGTGACAGCAATGGTGGAGTGGCCGGTGCGGGCCTTGAGCTCCAGCACATCGTGCAGGGTGGCGGTGGGAGCCAGGTTGGAATCGGAGACCACATAACCGGCCTTATAGCTCTTGACGCGGCGCACCATGGCAGCCTCGTTCTCAATGCTCTGGGAGCCGTAGATGAAGGACACACCGCCCTCACGTGCCAGTGCAATGGCCAGCTTATCGCCGGAGACCGACTGCATGATGGCACTGATCATGGGGATGTTCATTTCCAGCGGGCAGGCCTCTTCCCCCTTGCGGTACTTGACCAGCGGGGTCTTCAGGCTGACTGCCGTGGGGACATTCTCTGCAGAGGAATAACCCGGAACCAGCAGGTACTCGCCAAAGGTGCGGGAAGGTTCTTCATAGAAATAAGCCATACTCTAAACTCCTTTTTTCTTAACGCATCAACAACGGGCCAGCATCAAAATAATTCATGTTTGCTGCTTATAAATTGATTGACTATACTTTACCACAAACCCTGTCAGAATACAAACCCCAGTGGCAACAAACTTTAGAACTGTCCTTTGCGGAAAAACAGTAAAATTGACCACCAAAAACGTGCAAGGTCATACTTTTCCGCCTGACAGGCCGGTTTTCTGACACAAATTGGAATGCAAAAAAGTCCGCACCGGAAAACCGGACGGACTTTTTTGCACACGAAGCGAGATACCGCCTGTGCGGTACAGTGCCGACAGCTGTGAAGGAGAACAGCCGGAGGAGGAGAAGGCCTTGCACCCGATATCTCTTATTCAACAAGAAGAAAAAGATTTCAGTCTCAAAAAGCGCTCATCGCTTTCTGTAATCATATTGTAACTCTTTTGTTTCCGTTTTGCAAGACCTTTTTCGCAGATTTTGTAACATAATTGTAATTTTTCCGGATTTATTTTGTAAATTCCAGGTAGCATTCAAACGCGGCGTGCTCTTCGCGGCGGCCCACCACATACCAGCCATCGGCCGAGGGCGCATAGAACACCTCGACCTGACTGCCCAGCGGGATCTCCCGGTGGTACTTGACGGAGACGAATTTCAACGGCCCGCCCTTGATCACCTCCAGCGGCAGGGCATCACAGGCGATGTCCAGATAGCAGGCGTTGTTCACATGGCCATTCAGGTCGCACAGGGAGTAGCTGGCTGTCCGGCTGCCCGCGCAGGTCAGTTCCTTTGCTTTGTGCACCAGCTGGGGCAGCTCCCCTTCCAGATCCTCGTTCCAGTAACCGGGCGTATGCCAGGAGGGCTGGCGCAGGATGCACTCACGATCGGTATCCACCATGATCCACCGGCTGTCGATCAGAGCACACTCCTTCCCTGCTTCGTCCAGAATGCGGGTCAGCCGCTTCATCGAACCCTTCTTGCACGGCTCACAGGCAGTAACAAATGTCAGCTTTTCGGCGCGCAGGGGCATCCGGGTGATCTGCGCCGCCTGCTTGCCCACCAGAAACGCCGTGTGGTGCGCTTTGAAAAAAGCATCGTCCATGCCGTAGGCACGGGCGTGATCTGCCGCAGCCTGCTCCACATAGCGGAACAGGGCGCTGGGCTTGATCATCCGGCGAAAATCGCCGTCTGCGTTCAGGACAGTTGTATGATAGGTATATTGATGCATACGTTTCCTTTCCAAAAGAGGACCCTCTCCGTCATTGCTTCGCATTGCCAGAGGCTTTGACGGAGAGGGCCCTTTCTTCTCAATACTGATTCCGGGTCTTTTTGCGCAGCTTGCGCCAGATATTGAAGCAGGCCAGCGCTACCATGGCAAGCAGCAGCATCAGGAACACAACGCCGCTGCCGCCCTCATTGTAGCTCTTCATCTCGCTCCACTTTACATCGAGCTCGTTGTTGACCTCATCGCTCAGGGCGGTGAACACCTTTTCCTTGGCTTCCACTTCCTCAGAGGGGTATGCGATCTCGCTGTACTTCAGGTCCTCGTCCAGGATATCCCACACCTTCTGCATGGGGGTGGTATAGCCGATATACTCCGCATTGGCCTTTCCGATGTCCGGCTCGCACATGAAGTTGATGAACATCTCCGCAGCTTCCTTGTGCTCACTGGTGGCAGGAACCGCCATGCAGTCCACCGACAGCACACTTCCCTCCTCCGGGAACACCCAGGCCAGATCCGGGTTATCATCGATCATGGTAATGGCATCGCCGGAGTAGTACACGCCGATGGCCGCCTCGCCGCCGATCATCTTATCAAAGATCTCATCCATAACGTAGGCCTGCACCAGCGGTTTTTGCGCTTTCAGGGTCTCCACCACCTCGTCCACCTCTTCCGGGGTCTCGGGGTTGATGCTGGTGCCGTTCTTGAACGCCGCAATGGCGTAGGCATCACGGCTGTTGTTGAACATCAGGATGTTGCCCGCGTACTGCTCGTCCCACAGGTCAGCCCATTTGGTGGGGGCATTCTCCACCATGGTGGTGTTGTAGATGATGCCGGTGGTACAGAGCATATAGGGCACGGTATAGGCGTTGGTGGGGTCATAATCCGGGTCGTGGTAGACCGCATCGATGTTCTGGGAGTTGGGGATGTTGCTGTAATCCAGCGGTGCAAGCATTCCCTCGGCGATCATCTTTGCCACCATGTAATCCGAAGGGATGACCACATCGTAGTTGGCCGCACCGGATTTCAGTTTGGCGTACATGGATTCGTTGGAATCAAAGGTGGTGTAGTTGACCTTGATGCCGGTAAGCTTCTCGAAGGCGGCCACCACATCCACGCTGTCATCAGAACCGTTGGAGATGTATTCGCCCCAGTTGTAAACGTTCAGGGTGAGATTCTGGCCCTGAAAGCGGGTCCAGTCGTAATCGTCCGAGACCGAAACGTCCTCGGTCACCTCAATGGTTCCGGCGGCAAAGGCGGGCGCAGCACAGCAGAACGCCATGGCCAGCGTCAGCAGCAGAACAGCAAAACGTTTCATTTTACGTCCTCCCCTCTCAGTGCCTTCTGATCCCGGCGGTACTCCCGGCTCTCCATGGCATTGGAGATGAGGATAATGGTCAGGATCACCACAAACATGATGGTGGACAGGGCGTAGATCTCCGGGCTGACCTTTTTTCGGGTCATGGAATAGATGGCAATGGGCAGGGTCTCCACCGTGCCGCAGTTGAAATAGGAGATCATAAAATCATCGATGGAGTAGGTCAGGCAGATGAGGAAGGCCGACAGGATGGCCGGGCTGATCTCAGGCAGGATGACTTTGAAGAACGCCTGCCTAGGGTCGCAGCCCAGATCCAGAGCTGCCTCATACAGCTTGATGTCCAGCTGCCTGAGCTTGGGGGTCACGTTGAAGATGACATAGGGCACATTAAAGGCGATATGCGCGATCAGCAGCGTGGGCATTCCCATGATGGTATCGGGCAGCCAGGAGACTCCCTCGGCAAAGCGCTGGTAAGCCACAAACAGCAGCATCAGGGAGATGCCGGTGATGATCTCCGGATTGACCACCGGGATATAGGTGATGTTGGTGATCACCAGGCGGCTCTTGCGGCTCATGGACGCAATGCCCAGCGAGGCCGCCGTGCCCAGAACCGTTGCAATGACCGCAGAGATGAGGGCCACCTCCAGTGAGACGCGCAAAGCGCTCAGGATGGCAGAGTTATGGAGCAGGCTGGTGTACCACTTGAGGGTAAAGCCTGTGAACAGTGCGTAGCCCTTGCTCTGGTTGAAGCTGAACACGATCATATAGGCAATGGGCAGGTACATGAAGCAGAAGAAGAGGATGACGTAGGCCCGCTGCATCAGGCGCAGATGTTTCGTTTTCATCAGGACACGCCCTCCATTTCATCTTCATCAAAGCTGGATGTGAAGCTCATGCAGAGCAGGACGATGATCATCAGCACAAGGCTCATGGCCGAACCGACATTCAGGTTGTAGCTGTTGCCCAGGAACTGCATCTCGATCAGGTCGCCGATCATCAGGTTGGAGCCGCCGCCCAGCATACGGCTGATGACAAAGGTGGACACCGCCGGAACGAACACCATGGTGATGCCGGTGCTGATGCCGGGCACGCTCATGGGGATGAGCACCCGGAAAAGGGTCTGGGTGGTGGAGGCTCCCAGATCCTGTGCCGCTTCCACCAGGCTCTGATCGATCTTGGTCATACTGGTGTAGAGGGGCAGGATCATGTAGGGCACATAGTTATACACCATGCCCAGCACCACCGCGCCGGAGGTATTCAGCATGGTATAGGGGCCCAGGCCAAAAAAGCCCAGCACCGCGTTCACAGGGCCGTTGATGCTCAGCAGGCCCATCCAGGCATAGGTGCGGAGCAGGAAGTTCATCCACATGGGCAGCATGACCAGCATCAGCATGATATGCTGCTTGTTCACCCGCAGGCGGGACAGGAAATAGCCCACCGGAAATGCAATGATCAGGCAGATCACGGTAGCCACAAGGGCCAGCAGCAGACTGCGGGCAAACACGGAGCCGTAGCCGCTGACGCTGGTCAGGTTGGCAATGGTGAAATTGCCGCTGCCATCGGTCAGGGCATAATAGACCACGATGATCAGCGGAACCACCGTGAACAGCACCATCCAGATAAAATAAGGATAGGCCAGCTTCTTATCGTAAATTTTCATCATTTCCCATTCAGCCCTCCGAACGTGCCATGATATGGATCTCGTTGGGGCCGATGCGCATACCAATGGTTTCACCGGGGGTGCAGGCGCGGGTGGAGTGGATCAGCCACTCACGGCCCTCGCACTCAACGTGCATCTCAAAGTGAACGCCCTTGAAGATGACATCATTGACCACGCCCACCAGCTGACCCTCCACGGGGCTGACCACTTCAATGTCCTCGGGACGGACCACCACCTGAACGCTCTGTTCCCGGGCAAAGCCGCGGTCCACGCAGGGGAACTGCACACCCGAGAAGGAGACCAGGAAGTCGCGGTGCATCACGCCGTCCACAATGTTGGAATCACCGATAAAGTCCGCCACAAAGGCATTTTTAGGCTCGTTGTAGATATCCTCGGGGGTACCGATCTGCTGCACCTTGCCGCCGTTCATCACAACAACGGTATCAGACATGGTCAGGGCCTCTTCCTGATCGTGGGTAACATAAATAAAGGTGATGTTCATCTCACGCTGCAGGCGCTTGAGCTCCAGCTGCATCTCCTTGCGGAGCTTAAGGTCCAGTGCACCCAGAGGCTCGTCCAACAGCAGGATCTCAGGCTCGTTGACCAGACTGCGGGCAATGGCAACACGCTGCTGCTGGCCGCCGGACATCTGGCCGATGCTGCGGCGCTCAAAGCCCTTCAGGCCGACCACCTCCAGCATATCGCGCACCTTGCGGCGGATGGTCTCTTCGTCCATCTTCTTCAGGCGCAGGCCAAAGGCCACATTCTCAAACACGTTCAGGTGCGGGAACAGCGCGTACTTCTGGAACACGGTATTCACCGGACGCTTATAGGGGGGCACACCGGTAATATCCTGGCCCTTCAGCAGCACCTGACCCGCGTTGGGTTCCAGGAAGCCTGCGATCAGGCGCAGGGTGGTGGTCTTGCCGCAGCCGGAAGAACCCAGCAGCGTTACGAACTCTTTGTCATGGATGTCCAGGTTCAGCCCATCCAGAATGCGCTGACCGTCAAATTCCACCACGATATCGCGCAGTGAAACGATCACCGAGTTGTCCATTTTTTACTTTTCCTCCTTAAACTCAGATACGAAAAAAGACAGGGCATCCACCCTATCCTTCGTACCAGGGCGACCAGCCCCGCACAACATCCATGACATCCGTAATATTGTGCAGTTATTCTGCCCTGTCATCGCCTATCATAAACAATCCGAACTAAAATGTCAATCACTCTGTCGAGGTTTGCCGAAACTTTACATCCGGCGCAAAAAAATCCCGCGCTGTACCAAGAATTCGCACAGCGCGGGAGTGAAACGTTTTATTCTGCTTTCAGCTGATCCGCGGGGTACAAAAGCGCACTCACCACACTGGCATCCACCGTATAAACGGAGCTGTCGCCTTCCACCATCAGGTAACAGCCGTCTGTCCCCATGGCATAGGTCAGATTTATTGTGCCATCGGCTGTGGTGACCTCTGCTGTGACCAGCGGAGCCTCAAAACCATACGCCGCCGGGTCGGCATCTGTTGCCTGTGCCGAGACATAGGTGCAGAGAGCCGAGAGGATGGCATCCACCTTTGTCTCGTCGAGGTCTGCGGCGGTATCCCCCGCCAGCCGCCAGGCAGTCTGGTAGGCGTTGCTGTCACTCTCTGCTGCAGGCTCCGAGTTTGCTTTCAGGGTCACGGTCTCGCCATCGGCCAGCGTATAGGAGGCGGCTTCGATCTCCGAGGCCGTCAGCCCCGCCGGATTGAAGGCACCGAATAGCTCCGCCCTGGTCAACTCAAAGCAGGCGGCTTTGGTCCCCGATACCGTATAAATGACATCGCTGTTATTCTTGCGGACATAGAGATCCCCTGTCATGGCATTGCTGGCCCCGAAGGTATAGGTGTCCGTTTCGCCCGCTGCCGTCACCTCTATGGTCAGCGCAGGCTCCGCAAAGCCGTAGTCCTCCCCTGCCTGCGGGCTCAGCTCCCGCTTTGCGTTCAAAGAGGAAAGCGCGGTGAGCATTGTGTTGCAGGCAGAGGTGTCCAGATGGTAAGCGGGATCTTCAGCCAGCGTCCAGCCATCGGCGGTATAGAGCAGGGTGTTCGTCTCGCCCTGATAGTGGAGCACGATCTGCGTCAGGTCATTGCCCGAAACTGCCGCCAGTGGAATGGTTCCATCTGCGGCCGCACTGGCAGCCTGTTCTTCCCGGGCATTCCGCAGCGTCATCAGAGCAAACACGCCGCCTGCCAGCAGGATGAGGAAAAGCAGCACCCCGAGGGTACGCCGTTTTGCTTTCATGGACAGGTCCTCACTTTCTGCGCCGCAGCACGACCACCACGGCACCCACAGCCAGCAGGGCCGCAGGCAGAACGATGACAAAGAGCAGGCCCAGCGTAGAGGCGGCAATGCTGGGCACTTCCAACGGAGCTGCTTCCAGTGCCTTGCTGTCGATGAGGACAGCGCTCTCCTGCCCGGCCAGCGAAGCCGCACACCCCTGCAGGAAGGTCACATTGCCCGGGATGACCTGATAGATGCCCTCATTGTCCATATTGCCGCAGTTGACCCAGATGACCTGGGCACCCGTGTCCTCATTGCGGGCGTATGCTGCCAGCGTGAAGGGACCGGCAATGTCGCCGTCCGCCTTCTCGGTGGTGGTCATCTCGTAGCCTTCCGGTTTGCTGTAAGCACTGTCCGAGCTGACCAGAAGGGCATCCGAGACCACATGCTCTGTCTCGGTCAGGGTGATGCCCTGTGCCATCTGCAGCAGAACTCTGCGGCTGGTGTTCACACCGTCCAGCGCGGTGGATTCCTCTGTACTGGCATAATCCGGCAGCAGGTAAAGGGCCGGGTAGCCATTGAGGTAATGGTTGGTGTCGCCCTCCACCACAAGGCCCTCGGTGCGGGTCAGGCCGAACTCGGCCATCACAGCATCCAGATTGGGGGTACTATAATAGGAATCCGTCAGCAGCAGCACGCGGCCTCCGTTGCTCAGATAGCTGCGCAGCTGGCCCAGCTCATCCACCAGACTTCCTGCGCCGGAAAAGTCCTGCGCCGGATCGTTGATGACAAGCAGGTCACAGTCCTCGGGGATGGTCTGGGAGAGCAGGTCAAGTGCCGAGACGGTCAGGTTCTGGCTTTCCAGCGCATCGGTCAGGGTGGAAGTCAGCGCCTGCTCGCCGTGGTTGGTGGTGTAGTACACATGGCGGCTCTCTCCGCTGGTCAGCTGGTAGATGGCAGAGGTGATCCTGCTTTCACCGTCAAAGGTCACGTTGGCCGCGCCGGTGGTGGCATAATCGCTGTAATCGTAGTCGTAAAGCTCTGCGGCATCCAGCACCTTGCTCTGTTCCCCGCAGACCAGGATCAGCCCACCAGAGGTCAGATCCTGTGCTCCGTACTGGGCCGCAAAGGTCGGGTAGACTGCCGGATCTTTCAGCTCCCAGGTGATATGGCTGCTCTGGGCGGCGTATTTGTCCAGCAGCTTGGAGATGATCTGGTCCTCATTGCCGGTCTGGGCCAGATAGTAAATAGTCACATCCTGCGTCAGATCGTCGGCCACCTGTCTGGAGCTCTCGCTCAGGGTGTAGAGCCCCGCCTCGGAGAGATCGAACTCGGTATATCTGGAAGGAATGGCCCGGACAATGAGATTGACCAGCACGGCCAGCACGATCACAGCCGCGGCAATGGCTGCCGACCACACCCCGCTGCGGAACACCCGCCCGTCACCCGAGGAGCTCTGCTTTGCAAAAAGCTTCATCTGTGTCCCCTCCTCTCAGTTCCAGCGGCGCTTCTCAATGTCCTGCGCCGTAAAGAACAGGAACACTGCCGTCACGGTCAGATAATAGACCACGGCAGGGATGGAGAAGCTGTTGTTGACAAAATCCTCAAAGGGTGTAAACAGGCACAGGGCACTCAGCACAGCGCTGAAAGCATCGGTAAGCCATGCACTGCGGAGCAGAAACAGCCCTGTCAGGCCCAGGCAGAGCGCCGCAAAGGTCAGGCACCCCAGCACAAAACTGCGGGTGCGCAGACCGGCCGCCAGAGAAGCCACGCCTGCGATTCCGGTGAACACTGCCAGCGCCACGGCGCTGCCCGCATTAAACATGCTGCGCAGACTGGGCATCAGGTAGGCCAGCAGCAAGGCTGAAAAGCCCGCCACGGCGGCAATGATCTGGTTTTCGGTCAGGCCGGAGAGAAACTCACACAATGCAATGGCCGCACAGCCCAGCAAAAAGTAGCAGAGCAGCCCCGCAAGGTTTGCGAGTAGAGCAGATACGGTGCCGCCCAGCGCCCAGAGGATGAAGATCATCACCGCATCCACAGCGCAGGGCAGAGCGAACACAGCCGCCATGGCAAAGAACTTGCCCAGCACGATGCCCCACACTGAGACCGGGCTGGTGAGCAGCAGCTGATCTGTGCGGCTGTGGCGCTCCTCGGCCAGTGAGCGCATCGCCAGCACCGGGATATAGAGCAGCAGCATGAAAATGGTCTGGTAGAGGGTGTAGTAACTGAAATCTGTCAGGCCGTAGATCAGGCACCGGGCCAGAAAATACAGGCCGGAACTCGCCACCAGAAACGCCGTGAGGACGTACCCCAGCATCCCGTGAAAGAAGCTGCGGAATTCCCGCTTGAAAATAGCTGTCATTCTGCGTCCTCCTCTCCGGTTGCTTCTTCCGGTTCACCGTCGGTCAGTTCCAGAAACACCTCTTCCAGGCTCTTGCCATCGGCGGTCAGCTCCTCCAGACTGCCTGCTGCCGCCAGATGCCCTTTGGAAAGGATCAGGATCTGCTGGCAGACTGCCTGCACCTCACTGAGAATATGGCTGGACAGGATGACCGTATGCGCCCGGCCCAGCTCCTGGATGAGCTTGCGGATCTCGATGACCTGTGCCGGGTCCAGGCCGACTGTCGGCTCGTCCAGAATGATGAGCCTGGGACTGCCCAGCAATGCCTGTGCAATGCCCACCCGCTGCTTATAGCCCTTGGAAAGGCTGCGGATGAGCCGGGGAAGAACGGTTTCCAGCCCGGTACGGCGGGCAGCCCTGCACACCTGCTCCTTCCGTTCCGCCTTTTTCACACCCTTCAATTCGGCGGCAAAGGTCAGGTACTCCTGCACCGTCATTTCCGGGTAAAGGGGCGGCTGTTCGGGCAGATAGCCCACACAGGCCTTAGCGGCATCGGCCTCCTCGGGCAAAGGGTGCCCTGCCACCGTCACCTGCCCACTGGTGGCAGAGAGATAGCCGGTGAGGATGTTCATAATGGTGGATTTGCCCGCGCCGTTGGGCCCCAGCAGACCACAGATCTGGCCATCTGCCACGGTAAACGAGACATCGTCCACGGCAAGATGATTGCCATACTGTTTGGTGAGATGAGAAACTTCGATCACGTTCACAACGCTCCTTTCTAAGGCAGCGCAAAGCGCTTTTTGAAGATACTGGTTTATTTTAGTCCGGAAATGTGTTCAAAATAAGGGAACGGCGTGTAAATTACAGAAAGAGAGCTTTTGTGCGGCATAACAACAAAAAACGCCGCCTCCCAAAGGAGACGGCGCTGAAAAGACCAGTAATTACTTACGGCCGAAACGCTTGTTGAAGCGCTCAACACGTCCGCCGGTGTCAACCAGCTTCTGCTTACCAGTGTAGAAGGGGTGGCACTTGGAGCAAACTTCGACGTGGATCTCGGGCTTGGTAGAACGAGTCTTAATGACGTTGCCGCAAGCGCAAGTGATGGTGCAGTCAACGTAGTTCGGATGGATACCCTGTTTCATTCTTTT
>ENA-OYZZ01000865-OYZZ01000865.1-human-gut-metagenome-genome-assembly--contig:-NODE-865-length-12131-cov-7.318317_pt1 | contig 12131 bp, 10 predicted proteins | sample MGYA00244199_ERZ653482 | MGnify/ENA primary metagenome ERZ653482 (study PRJEB26926, sample SAMN06165036) | human gut metagenome | biome: ENVO:00009003; feature: ENVO:2100002; material: ENVO:00002003...
CATACGAGCTCTGCGCATGTCTCGTGGGCTCGGAGATGTGTATAAGAGACAGGCCCAGGTTGCCCACAAAGTTCATAATGGGCTGCATCAGGCCGGAAAGGAACTGGCTCTTCCAGGCGGATTCAAACAGCTTGTCGTTGGCGGCGTTGAAGTCCTCCAGCACAGCGGCCTCCCGGTTGAAGGCCTTGATGACGTTGTGACCGGAGTAGACCTCCTCCACCTGACCGTTCACAACGCCCAGGGTGGCCTGCTGGGCCTTGAAGTATTTCTGGCTGAACCTGACCACCAGCATCACCAGGACCAGAGAGACGGGCAGGATGAGCAGTGCGATCAGGGTCATTTTGGGGCTGATGGACAGCATCATGATCAGCACGCCGATCATGGTGGTAATGCTGGTGATGAGCTGGGTCACGCTCTGGTTCAGGCTCTGGCCCAGGGTGTCCACATCGTTGGTGATGCGGGAGAGCACCTCGCCGACCGTCCGCTTTTCAAAGTAGGCCAGCGGCAGGCGGTTGATCTTTTCGCTGATCTGGCGACGGAAATCGTAGCAGACCTTCTGGGAAAGGCCGGTCATCAGCCAGCCCTGAATGAAGCTGAATGCTGCGGAGCAGAGGTACATGGCCAGCAGGGTGAGCAGGATCTTGCCGATGTAGGCAAAGTCGATGCTGCCGATCCCCCGCAGCTTGGCGATCCAGCCGGTGGCAAGGGCCGTGGTGGCCTTGGCCAGAATTTTGGGGCCTGCGATATTGAAGATGGTGGAAAGGATGGCAAAGACCATCACAACGATGAGGGAAAGCTTATACTGGCGCAATGCGTTGAGGAGCTGACGCAGAGTGCCCTTGAAATCCTTGGCGCGCTCGGTGGTCTGTTTTCCGGGTCTCGGCATATCACTCATCCTCCTTTCCGGTGTTCAGATCTTGCAGGTTGAGCTCCTTCTGGCTCAGCTGGCTCCTGGCAATCTCCTGATATTCAGGGCATGTGGCCATGAGCTGCGCGTGAGTACCCTTGCCAACCAGCCTGCCGTCATCCAGCACCAGGATCTGATTGGCGTGGAGGACGGTGGAAATGCGCTGTGCCACGATGATCACGGTGGCGTTGTCGGTCTCTTCCTTCAGCGCACGGCGCAGGGTGACATCCGTCTTGTAGTCAAGGGCAGAGAAGCTGTCGTCGAACAGATAGATCTTCGGCTCCTTGGCAATGGCGCGGGCGATGGAGAGCCGCTGCTTCTGGCCGCCGGATACATTGGAGCCGCCCTGTGCAATGGGGCTTGCATAGCCCTCGGGCTTTGCGTCGATGAACTCGGTGGCCTGTGCGATGGAAGCCGCCTTCTTCATGCCCGCATCGGTAATCTGCGCACCGCCGAATTTCAGGTTGCTCTCGATGGTGCCGCTGAACAGAACGCCCTTCTGGGGAACATAGCCCAGCAGGCTGTGGAGCTGCTCCTGCGGCATCTCCCGCACATCGATGCCGTCGATGGTCACGCGGCCGCCGGTGACATCATAAAAGCGGGGGATGAGGTTGAGCAGGCTGGATTTGCCGCAGCCGGTGGAGCCGATGATGGCTGTGGTCTCGCCGGGGTTTGCGGTAAAGCTGATGTGCTCCAGCGCGTCGCTGTCGGCACCGGGGAAGCGGAAGCTGACATCCTCGAACCGGACCACGCCATCCCAGTCCTTCTTTTCAAGGGCGGGCTTTGCGGTGGCAGCGTCGGGATCATGGATGGAAGCCTTGGTGCGGCAGACCTCGTCGATACGGTCAGCAGCCACACCGGCACGAGGAAGCATCACGGCCACCATGGCCAGCATCAGGAAAGACATGACAATCTGCATGGTGTAGGTGATGAATGCGATCATCTCGCCCACCTGCATGTTTCCGGCATCCATGGCCTTGCCGCCGAACCAGACGATGAGCAGGCTGGTGCCGTTCATGATGAGGGTCATAAAGGGCATCATGGCCACCATGGCACGGTTGGTGAACAGCTGGGTGCCCATCAGCTCCCGGCTGGCGGCATCAAAACGCTTTTCCTCAAAGGATTCGCGGCTGAATGCACGCACCGGCATCACGCCGGTCAGGATCTCGCGGCTGACGAGGTTCAGCTTGTCCACCAGGGTCTGCATGATCTTGAACTTGGGCATGGCGACGCTCATCAGAACCGTGATGAGCAGAAGCAGAGCGGCCACGTCCAGCACGATGATCCAGGCAAGGCCGGTGTTGCCCTGGGTGACGTGCATCACGCCGCCGATGCCCAGAATGGGGGCGTAGGCCACCATACGCAGCAGGATGACACAGGTGAACTGCACCTGCTGGATATCATTGGTGGTGCGGGTGATCAGGGAAGCAGTGGAGAAATTCTCGATCTCTGCGTTGGAAAAATGGATGACCGAGGAGAAGGTCTCTCTGCGCAGCTCCCGGCCGATGGAAGCCGAGACGCGGGAGGCAATCAGGCCCACCAGAATGGCAACGACCACCATCAGCAGGGTCAGGGCCAGCATCTGGCCGCCCACACGGAAGAGGTAGGCCATCTGTACATCATGGGAAACGCCCTGTGCCTCATATTCCAGGCTGACCAGCAGGGTGGCCTGACTTGCCATGCTGGAAAGGGTGGTCTCGTCTACCTGTTCCATGGCGCTGGCCAGTTGCTGCTGGATCATTTCCCGGGAAAAACCGGGCATCTGGGCCAGGGCTGCGAACTGGGCACAAACGGCATCCAGATCTTCCGCTGTGGGAGCAGCGGTCATGGTTTCTGCTTCATCCCCGGCAGTCTCGTCCTCGCTCTGGTAGCCGGACAGCGGAGCCATGGCGGCAGCGTTCTGCCCGGCAGGGGCGTTGGCATTCTGCGCCGCCGCCATATACAGCACGATATCCGGTGTGGTAACGGCATCCTCCAGAGCCGTGCGCTCGGCATCGGTCAGGTCACTGCGGAGCTTCAGAACACCGTCGTCCTGAAGATAATATCCGTAGGCATTCTGCAGTGCATCCGCATCCTCTTCGCTCATCAAAAGCGAGAGGGCATCCAGTGTGCTTTGGCGCACAGTCTCCGGCAGGGGGCTTTCAATGCCGCCCTGCTGGATGCCGGTGTCCACGATCTTGCTCGTGTAATCCGGCAGGGAAAGGTCGCAGTAGGCCTGCACGAACAGCAGAGCCACCACGGCAAGGCAGGCAGCCCAGTGGCGGGCCAGCTGCTTGAAAATTTTACCCATTTTCGTTTTCTCCCTTCAATTTTGCTTGTAGCTCCGCATTTTCTGCTTCCACAGCCTCCAGCAGTACACCGGTCAGGGAGAACAGCTGCTCCCGCTGCTCTTCCGGGATGCGGCAGATGACCCGCTCAAAGTAACGGCTGATGGCGGCCTCGACCTGGCGGCTGGCATCCAGCCCCTTTTCCGTGGGGCGCACCAGCGTTTTGCGGCGGTCATTGGGGTCTGTGATCCGCTCAATGAGTCCATCCTGCTCCAGCTGGCGCAGCGTGCGGGAAACAGCGGGCAGGGGCTGTTTGACGGCGGCAGCCAGATCGGAAACATAGATGGTGCCGTTTTGGCCATGCTCTTCAATGGTCATCAGCACGCCTTCCAGCATGATGAAATGACACTTGGGGCAGCTTTCCAGTGCCATTTTGGCACCGCGTTTGCCTTCTGTGCTCAGCCGATGCAGATAATGGACCACGGCGAACAGTTCCGGTGCGCTCTTCTGCGGCATACGATCCCTCCTTATCACTTAACAGATACAAATACTTAACACATGATAACTATTTGATAATGACAATAATATACCCGCCTGCATTGGAATGCAAGCGGGTAAAAATGAACTTTTTGAAAACTCTGAAGATCCTGCGCATCAAGGAGAAAAAATCACTCGTGGAGCTGACGTTCCTCCACCAGACTCTCTCGTTTGCTGCTGATACGTCCCAGCCCGTAGGCCAAAAACGTGGCGCAAAGCAGGTTCAGCCATGCCAGCGATGCACCGCTGAAGGTGTTGGTAACGCCGATGAGAAGGTTTGCCAGACAGAGCAGCCTCACCATCTGTCCAATTTTGTTCAGGTGAGAGATACGAGAATCCACATCCGAAAACATATCAAAGGGACCTAGCTGGGCGCTGCGGCGGAAATATCCCCAACTGAAGCAATGCCCAACGCTCTGTGCTTCTAACTCTCCCATGAAACTTTCAAAATCCGGGGAACTGTCCAGCATGGCAAGCCGGATGATGTACTGGCCGGGTTCCGTCTTTTCAAAGGTGTAGGTGCAGAACCCGGCATTCTGCAGGGCCCAGCCCTCCTGCGCCATTTCGTTGAGCCAGCGTTCTTCTTTTTCAAATTCCCAGACCCAGAAATTCCGATGCAGCGTTTTTGTTTCGCTCATATCTGTTCCTCCTGTAAAATGGCGCGGCCATTGGCAGCAAGCTCCTCCAGCCGGACCAGCTCCTGTTTGAGCACCTTCAGCCCGGCGGAGGTCAATTGGTATTCTTTTTTGCGGCTTCCGCTTTCCATGGGCAGGGGAGAGATCCACCCCTTTTCGCACAGGACATTCAGGGCACCGTACAGGGTTCCGGCAGCCAGCCGTACCCTTCCGCCGGAGAGCTGCTGGGTCTCCTGCATGATGCCGTAGCCATGCCGCGGATGATAGAGGGAAAGCAGGATGTAGTAGGTGGTTTCCGTCAGTGCCGGATGATCCATTATATCACCTCGCTTTGTATCACTATACGATATATCATGGATGTATTATATCGCTTCTCGATATAACTGTCAAGGGGCTGAAAATAAAAAAAGCTCTCCCGGAGAGGAGAGCAAAGACAAACAACCAGAGAAAACCGGTCAACGATCGTGGAACAGTCGGTTATCCACCCAGATGCAGATGCAGGCACCCAGCACAGAGATGACGAAGGAGCTGATGCTGCCGGTGGCATGGATGCCGATGAGGCCGAACAGGAACTCGCCCACAAAGCTGCCCAGAATACCCAGCACAATGTTGCGGCCGGTGGAAGTCTGGGTGCCCATAAAGCGGTTGGCGATGTGACCGGCCAGAGCGCCTACCAGCACGCCTACGAGCAGGGAAGCCAGCAGGCCGATCAGAGAGAACAGACCCATCAGCACGCCCACCAGAGCGCAGATCAGGGCAAGAACGATCAGGATAGACAAAGTGATCATACAGAAGCCTCCTTGGTTTCTTTTGTGAGAACGGCGTTTTCTGCCGCGTACCGGCAGATGTCGTTCAGACAGCATCTTTCGCATTCGGGTTTGCGGGCGTTGCAGACAGCCCGGCCATGCATCACAAAGCGGTGGCACAGGTCACTGCCTTCCTCCGGCGGAATGATCTTCCATAGGGCCATCTCCACCTTCTGCGGCTCCTTGATGCCATCCACCAGCCCGATTTTATTGCACAGCCGGATGCAGTGGGTATCTGTGACGATGGCGGGCTTGCAGAACACATCGCCCATGATCAGGTTGGCGCTCTTGCGGCCCACGCCGGGCAATGCCAGCAGCTCTTCAAAGGTGGTGGGCACTTTGCAGTTGTATTTATCCCGCAGCACCCGCATACAGGCCGAGATATCCCGGGCCTTGCTGCGGCCCAGCCCACAGGGCTTGACGATGGCTTCAATTTCCTCGGGCTCTGCCGCAGCCAACGCTGCTACATTGGGATATTTTGCAAACAAGTCCTGTACCACAATGTTCACCCGGGCATCGGTGCACTGAGCCGCCAGCCGGACACTGACCAGCAGCTGCCAGGCGTGGTCGTAATCCAGCGTGCAGGCTGCATCCGGATATTCTGTTTTCAGCCGGTCGATAACCTGGAGCGCCAGCTCCTTTTTGGCAGAGAAATCTTCTGCCGCAGCAGCTTTCTTCATCTGAACCCCTCGTTTCCCGTAAATTACTATGATAATAGCATGTTTCGACTTTTTTGTAAATGGGGTTTGTGGCATCCATCTGAGAATGATTTTCATTATTGCTCTTGCTGTTCGTGTAAAAATGAGGTATACTATTTCTATATAAGGCCCATGCAGAACAGCAGGGCAGTACAGGAGGGAACGCCCGATGAATGAACCGCTGGCGCAGCGTATGCGCCCAAAAACGCTGGCCGAAGTCTGCGGCCAGCAGCATCTGCTGGCCCCGGGGCGGGTGTTCCGCCGCACCATCGAGAGCGGCCGCATCCCCAACATGATCTTTTACGGCCCGTCCGGCACGGGCAAGACCACTGTGGCCCGCATCATTGCCGAGAACAGCGGCATGACGCTGCACAAGCTCAACGGCACTTCCTGCGGCACGGGGGATATCAAGGCAGTGCTCAAGGATATCGGCACGCTGGCCGGGGCGGGGGGCATCCTGCTGTACCTCGATGAGATCCAGTATCTGAACAAGAAACAGCAGCAAAGCCTGCTGGAGTGCATTGAGGACGGCACGGTGACCCTGATCGCCTCCACCACTGAGAACCCTTATTTTTACATCTATAATGCACTGCTTTCCCGCTGCACCGTGTTTGAATTCAAATCGCTGACAGCTGCGGATGTGGAGCAGGGGCTGCGGAACGCCCTGAAAAAGCTTTCAGAGAGCGAGGGTACGCCCATCCGGATGGAGGACGATGCCTGTGCCTATCTTGCCGAGAGCGCGGGCGGCGATCTGCGCAAGGCACTGGGGTGCCTTGATTTTGCAGTGACGGCGGCGGCTCCCGAACCGGAGGGAAAACACATCACGCTGGATATGATCCAGCAGGTCACCCGCCGCACTGCCATGCGGTACGACCGGGACGGCGATGACCACTATGATATCGTGTCGGCTTACCAGAAATCCATGCGCGGCTCCGATCCGGATGCGGCGCTCCACTATCTGGCCCGGCTGCTGGAAGCCGGGGATCTGCCCTCGGCCTGCCGTCGGCTTATGGTGTGCGCCTGCGAGGATGTGGGCCTTGCCTACCCGCAGATCATCCCCATCGTCAAGGCGGCGGTGGATATCGCCAACGCGGTGGGCCTGCCCGAAGCGCGGCTCCCCCTGGCGGATGCAGTTGTGCTGGTGGCGACCAGCCCCAAATCCAACAGCGCCCATGATGCCATCAACGCCGCCATTGCGGATGTGCAGGCCGGGCGCACCGGGCCCATTCCCCGCCAGCTGCAGAACAAGCACTATGACGGCGAGGATGCGCTGGTAAAGGGCCAGAATTACAAGTATGCCCACGATTACCCCAACCACTGGGTCGAGCAGCAATATCTGCCGGATGTGCTCAAGAATACAAAATACTACACCTTTGGAGAAAACAAGAACGAGCAGGCCTCCCGCGCATATTGGGCGCGGATCAAGGGCGAAGAGAACGTATAAAGGGAAGAGAAGGAGAGAGGAAGATGCGTTATTCCAAACAGCGGGAGCTGGTGCTGCGCACCGTGGAGCAGCTTTGCGACCATCCCACCGCCGAAGAGATCTTTGATAAGGCGGCCCCGGAGTGCCCGGGCCTGAGCCTGGGCACTGTCTACCGCAACCTGAACAGTCTGGTGGAGGCAGGCATGGTGCGCCGGGTGTCCATTCCGGGCAGGGCGGATCGTTTTGATCACACCCTGTGCTGGCATAGCCACCTCTACTGTACAGCCTGCGGTGGCGTAGTGGATGCCGATGTGGACGAGAAACAGGTGATGAGGCTGGTGCGCCGCCAGAAGGATGTTGTGGTGCAGGACTGCGCTGTGGTGCTGTTCGGCCTGTGTGAAGCATGCGCCAAAAAGCAGGCAGAAGGCTGAATTACCCCGAAGGATTCTGAAATTTGCGGTTTCCCACTTGCCCTTATGGCAGAAAGAGGGTATACTAAAAAGAGCTTTTGAAAAATAAGGATGGTTTTTATTGGAATACATTAACTTTGAACACAACGAAACGGCTGCGGAGCTGGTGCGTGCGGCTTACGACACCCCGCCGCTGGCCTTTGTACACAGCTACGGCTGTCAGCAGAACGTCAACGATGGCGAGCGCATCAAGGGCGTACTGGTGGATATCGGCTACGGCCTGTGCGATAAGCCCGAGGATGCAGACCTCATCCTCTTCAACACCTGCGCCGTGCGGGAGCACGCCGAGCAGCGCGTGTTCGGCAATGTGGGTGCACTGAAGGGCCTGAAGGAGAAAAAGCGCGGCCTGATGATCGGCCTGTGCGGTTGCATGGCCAACCAGAAACATGTGGTGGAAAAGCTGCGCAAGAGCTATCCCTATGTCGATCTGGTCTTTGGCGTGGATGGCATCGATACGCTGCCCCAGCTCATTGCTCAGAAGCTGCAGAAGCATAAGCGCGTGCTGATGGAGCCTGCCCAGCGCCCGGTCATCGTGGAGAACATCCCCATCCGGCGCGAGAGTGAGTTCCGCGCCTGGCTGCCCATCATGTATGGCTGCGACAATTTCTGCACCTACTGCATCGTACCCTATGTGCGGGGCCGTGAGAAGAGCCGCAAGCCCGGCGATATCCTGGCGGAGTTCCGGGGGCTGGTGGAAGCAGGATACAAGGAGATCACTCTGCTGGGCCAGAACGTGAACAGCTACGGAAAGGGCCTGGAAGAACAGGTGGACTTTGCTGATCTGCTCAATCTGCTCTGCGCTGTGCCCGGCGATTACCAGATCCGCTTTATGACCAGCCACCCGAAGGATGCCAGCCACAAGCTGATCGATACCATTGCGGCTCAGCCCCACCTGTGCAAACACCTGCACCTGCCGGTGCAGTGCGGCTCGGATGAATTGCTGAAAAAGATGAACCGCCATTACACCATCGGGCAGTACATGGAGCTGATCGAGTACGCCCGCAAAAAGGTGCCCGGTATCACCTTCTCCAGCGATATCATCGTGGGCTTCCCCGGGGAAACGGAGGAGGATTTCCAGGACACGCTGGAACTTGTGAAGAAAGTCGGCTACATGCAGCTGTTCACCTTTATCTACTCCAAGCGCACCGGCACCAAGGCTGCCGAAATGCCCGACCCCACCCCCCGCGCGGAAAAAACCGACCGGATGACCCGCCTGCTCAAGGTGCAGGACGAGATCGCAATAGATCTGGTCCGGCAGCAGGTGGGCCAGACTGTCCGGGTGCTGGTGGAAGGCTATGGCCGCAGCGACGGAACCCTCTCCGGCCGGTTGGACAACAACCTGACCGTGGAGTTTGCCGCAGACCCCGCCCTGATGGGCAGCTACGCACAGGTGCACCTGACCGGTGCCCGCGCCACCGTCCTGCTGGGCGAACTGGAAACGTGATCCCGGGGCACACCGGCCCCAATGATAATGTAACTATAAAAACAAACACATCAAAGGAGATTTTTGATTATGGATTGCATCGATCTGTTCAAGCGCGCCGCCATGGCACTGCAGACTGACCCCCGTTACCTGGCTCTGGATCAGGCCCGCAAGGCAAACGACAAGGATGAGGAGCTGCAGAATCTTATCGGGGAGTTCAATCTGGCCCGCATGGATCTGAATAACGAGATCAGCAAGAGCGAGCGCAGTGATGAGCGCATCGCCGAGCTGAACACCAAGGTCAACGACCTGTACGGCAAGATCATGGCTGACGAGGGTATGACTGCTTACAACGAGGCAAAGCGCGACTGCGAAAATCTGGTCAACTACATTGATGCCATCATCAACACCGCAATGAACGGCGGCGACCCCATGACCGTGCAGGAGCCCAGCGAATCCTGCACCGGCAGCTGCTCCACCTGCGGAGGCTGCCACTAACAGGTAAAATGAGAACGCGGCTGCAAATCGCAGGCCGCGTTTTCCTTCCATTCGCAGTTACTTACTGCAAACCGACGGAAAGAAGCAAAGCGGCATAGCCCGCAGGAAAGGTGAACGATTATGGCAGAACTGTCGCCCATGATGCAGCAGTATATGGACATCAAGAAGCAGTATAAGGACGAGATCCTGTTTTACCGCATCGGCGACTTTTACGAGATGTTCTTTGACGATGCGCTGACCGCCTCCCGGGAGCTGGACCTGACCCTGACGGGCAAGCAGTGCGGCATGGAAGAGCGTGCCCCCATGTGCGGCGTGCCCTTCCACAGCTACGAGGGCTATGTGGCCCGCCTGATCGCCAAGGGATACAAGGTGGCGATCTGTGAGCAGATGGAGGATCCGTCCAAGGCAAAGGGACTGGTCAAGCGCGATATCATCCGGGTGGTCACGCCGGGCACTGTCATCGAGAGCAGTATGCTGCAGGATGACAAAAACAATTACATTGCAAGCATTTTTCTGAAAGGGAACGCGGCGGGCATCTGTTTTGCCGATGTTTCCACCGGCACGGCCCACATCACCGAGCTGAAACGGGAGAAGATCGTGCCTGCCGTGATCGCGGAGCTCTGCCGCTACCATCCCAGCGAGGTGCTGATGAATCCCGGAATGCTGGACTGCCGTGAGCTGACCGGCTATATCAAAAAGAACATGACCTGCTCTGTGGAGCTGGTGGAAGAGGAGCGCTACGCCCCAGGCCTGGTGGCCATCTCGCTGGAAAACCAGTTTGGACGCAATTGGGATAAGACCACCTCTATCGACAAAAAAGGTCTGGTGCGGTTTGCCATGGCCGCACTTCTGGAATACCTGCACACCACCCAGATCAAAGGTGTGGAGCGCCTGAAGACCGTCATCAGCTACAATGAAGCCCAGTATATGCAGCTTTCGCCTGTGACGCGGGCCAACCTTGAACTTACCGAGACCCTGCGGGGCCGTGAGAAGCGGGGGACCCTGCTCTGGGTGCTGGACAAGACCAGCACTGCTATGGGCAAGCGGCTGCTCCGCACCTGGATCGAGCAACCGCTGCTTTCCAGCGATGCCATCAACCACCGTCTGGATGCTGTGGAAAGCTTGGTCAACCAGACCGTACAGCGCGGCGATCTGATCGAAGAACTGCATTACATCGCTGATCTGGAACGTATGATGACCCGCACGGTCTACGGTTCAGCCACGCCCAAAGAGATCTATGCCATGGCGCAGACCTGTGAGCGCCTGCCCAGCCTGCGCCAGCAGGCCGAAAGCTGCGGCTGCGCCGAACTCAGCGAGATCGTCTCCAGGATCGACCCGCTGAGCGATATCAAGGACAAGATCTATGCCGCTGTGGACCCTGACGCACCTTCTACCCTGAAGGATGGTGGTGTCATCGCCAAGGGCTACCACCCCGAGGTGGACGAGCTGCGTTCCATCCGCGATAACACCAAGGGCGTGCTGGCTCAGCTCGAGACCCGCCTGCGGCAGGAGACCGGCATCCCCAAGCTGAAGATCGGCTATAACCATGTGTTTGGCTATTTCATCGAGGTCAGCAACTCTTATAAGGCACAGGTGCCGGAGAGCTACATCCGCAAGCAGACCCTGACCACCGGCGAACGCTACATCACACAGGAGCTCAAGGAGCTGGAAAATAAGATCCTGGGTGCTCACGAGCGGCTGATCGCTCTGGAACACCGGCTGTTCAATGAGCTGCTGGAAAGCATTGGTGCCCAGCTCGACCGCATCCAGCGTACAGCCAACGCCGTGGCAGAGCTGGACGTGCTGGCCGCTCTGGCTCAGGTGGCAGCAGAAAACAACTACTGCCGCCCCACTGTGGATGAGAGCGACCAGCTGACCATCGTGGAGGGCCGCCACCCTGTGGTGGAGCAGATGCTCAAGGGCAGTCTGTTCGTACCCAACGATACCACCCTGAACTGCGGCGAAGATCGCTGCCTCATCATCACCGGCCCTAACATGGCGGGCAAATCGACCTATATGCGCCAGAATGCGCTGATTGTCCTGATGGCGCAGATCGGTTCCTTTGTTCCGGCCAGAGAGTGCCATGTGGGTGTAGTGGATGCCATCTTTACCCGCATCGGCGCGTCGGATGACCTTTCGGCAGGTCAGTCCACTTTTATGGTGGAGATGACCGAGGTAGCAGAGATCCTGAAGAACGCTACCTCCCGCAGTCTGGTGGTGCTGGATGAGATCGGGCGCGGCACGTCCACCTTTGACGGCATGAGCATTGCCCGCGCCGTGGTGGAGCACATCAGCGACCCTGCCAAGGGACTGGGCTGCAAAACCCTCTTTGCCACCCATTACCACGAGCTGACGGACCTTGAGGGCACCATCAGCGGCGTGAAAAATTACAACATTGCGGTGAAAAAGCGGGGTGAGGATATCACCTGTCTCTTATACACATCTGACGCTGCCGACGACTTAATAG
>ENA-OYZZ01000877-OYZZ01000877.1-human-gut-metagenome-genome-assembly--contig:-NODE-877-length-11979-cov-8.468802_pt1 | contig 11979 bp, 9 predicted proteins | sample MGYA00244199_ERZ653482 | MGnify/ENA primary metagenome ERZ653482 (study PRJEB26926, sample SAMN06165036) | human gut metagenome | biome: ENVO:00009003; feature: ENVO:2100002; material: ENVO:00002003...
ATCCTGTGGAAGGATTCCTCCCGCAGCGGCGAAGCCTGCGAGATCATGAAGCTGACCGCACAGGACCTCTACAAGGACGGCATCGTCGAGGAGATCATCCCGGAGCCTGTGGGCGGCGCACAGCGCAGCCACGCGGCCCTGTTTGCCGCCATGGATACGGCCCTGAAAAACCACCTCACCGCCCTCTGCAAGATGAGCGGCAAGGCACTGGCCGACCAGCGGTACAAAAAATTTCGTCAGATCGGAGAAGCGAAACGAGCATGAACGGTTTGCAGTTGATCGCCACCGGCGGAGCTCTGCCCGGCCGCACGGTCACCAATGAAGAGTTGAGCCGCACCGTGGACACCAGCGACGAATGGATCACCACCCGCACCGGCATCCGCGCCCGCCACTGGTGTACGGAGGAAGAATCCGCCGCCACGCTGGCCATCGCGGCGGCAAAGCAGGCGCTGGAGCGCAGTGGTCTTTCGCCGCAGGATATTGTCTGCTGTGTCTGCGCTACCCTTTCGGCACCTGACGCCACCCCAAGTGTGGCCTGTCAGGTGCAGCGGGCGCTGAGTCTGCCCGAAAACCGCCCCGCGCTGGATGTCAACGCCGCCTGCTCGGGCTTCATCTACGGCACCGCCGTGGCCCGCGGCCTGATGGCGACGCTGGGTGGACGGTACGCCCTCGTGGTGGGCTGCGAAGCGCTGTCCCGCCTGATGGACCAGACCGACCGCTCCACCTGTGTGCTCTTCGGCGACGGTGCGGGCGCAGCGATTTTTGAACTGTGCAACGCACCGTTTGCGATCACGCTGGGCGCACGGGGCGACGAGGCTATCCACGCAGGAGGCCCCTGCCGCACCGGCTCGGCCCCCATCAGCATGGACGGGCGTGCTGTCTTCCGCTTTGCGGTGGACGCACTGCCCCGCTGTCTGCACGCGGTGCTGGACGAGACGCAGCTGGCGCTGGACGATGTGGACTGGGTGGTCTGCCATCAGGCCAACAGCCGCATCATCGACCACTGTGTGAAAGCGCTCCACGCCGACGCCGCAAAGTTCTACAAGAACATGGACCGCCACGGCAACACCAGCGCGGCCAGCATCCCGGTGGCCCTCAACGAGATGGCCGAAGCCGGTCTGCTCAAAGCCGGGCAGAAGGTATCCTGCATCGGCTTCGGCGGCGGATTGACCTGGGGCGGGATGCTGGTTACGTACAGCCCTCTCAGTCATGGCTGACGCCATGCCAGCTCTCCCAAAGGGTGAGCGCTCTAAAGTAAAACCTATAAATAGGACGATTTACATGAAATTACTCAACGAGATATTAGGCACGAAATACCCCATCATTCAGGGCGGCATGGCCAACATCGCCACCGGCGAGTTTGCCGCCGCCTGCTCCAACGCCGGTGCGCTGGGTCTTATCGGCGCAGGCGGCATGAACGCTGAGACGCTGCGGGAGAACATCCGCCGCTGCAAGGAGCTCACCGACAAGCCTTTCGGCGTCAACATCATGCTGATGCACCCCCAGGCCGACGAGTTTGCCAAAATCGTCGTGGAAGAGGGCGTCAAGGTCGTCACCACCGGTGCAGGCAACCCCGGCAAGTACATCCCCATGTGGAAGGAAGCCGGTATCAAGGTCATCCCCGTGGTGGCAGCGGCCGTTCTGGCTAAGCACCTTGCCCCTCTGGGCGTGGATGCCGTCATCGCCGAAGGCACCGAGAGCGGCGGCCATGTGGGCGAGATGACCACCATGGCCCTCGTCCCGCAGGTGGTGGATGCTGTAGATGTCCCTGTCATCGCGGCGGGCGGCATCGCCGATGGCCGCCAGCTGGCGGCAGCCTTCGCACTGGGAGCCTGCGGCGTTCAGGTGGGTACCTGCCTGCTGGTCAGTGAGGAATGCCCCGTCCACGAGAACTACAAGGCCGCGCTTCTGCGCGCCAAGGATAGCGACACCATCGTCACCGGCCGCATCGGCGGCACCCCTGTCCGTGTGCTGAAAAACCGGATGAGCCGCGAGTATGTCCGGCAGGAAAAGGCCGGCGCCGACAAGATGGAGCTGGAAAAATACACACTGGGCAGTCTGCGGCGCGCCGTCTTTGAGGGCGATACCGCCACCGGTAGTCTGATGGCCGGTCAGGTGGCTGGTATGCTCCACGAGGTGCGGCCTGTGGCTGACATCCTCGACGAGCTGTGGGAGAGCGGGAGGCAGCGGATGCATTCGCTGAGCGAGTTATGCTGACCCTCGCAGGCAAGCCGCTGGCCGTGCCTGTCTTACAGGGCGGCATGGGCGTGGGCGTTTCCCTCGGCGGGCTGGCCGGTGCGGTCGCGGCCTGCGGCGGCATGGGGTGCATCTCCACCGCCGACACAGGCTACCGAGAACCCGATTTTGCCCGCGACCCTTACGCAGCGAATCTCCGTGCGCTGAAAAAAGAAATCGCCAAAGCGAAAGAGATCGCCAACGGCGCGGGACTGGTGGCCATCAACGCGATGGTCGCCACCCAGAACTACGCCGACGCCGTCCGCACTGCTGTGGAGGCAGGTGTGGATGCCATCGTATCAGGTGCGGGCCTCCCGCTGGAGCTGCCCGGCCTGGTGGAAAGAGCTGACGTTGCGTTGGCACCCATCGTGTCCAGCGGACGTGCTGCAAAGCTCATCCTCCGCCGGTGGGCAAAAGCCTTCAACCGCACCGCCGACTTCGTGGTCATCGAGGGCTGCAAGGCTGGTGGGCATCTGGGCTTTTCGGAAGAAGAGCTTCTGGCCGGAAAATGCCAGACTCTCGACGAGATCCTGCCCGAAGTGCTGGCCGAGGTGAAGCCTTTCGAGGCTCAGTTCGGCCACGACATCCCGGTCTTCGTGGCCGGAGGTGTCTACACGGGCGAGGACATCGCCCACTATACGAAGATGGGTGCTGCGGGCGCACAGCTCGCCACCCGCTTCATCCCCACCTACGAGTGCGACGCCAGCCAGACCTATAAAGATGTCCTGCTGGCGGCCAATCCCGAAGATGTGCGCATCATCCACAGCCCTGTGGGAATGCCGGGCCGTGCGCTGGCCACTCCGCTGGTGCAGAAGCTTGAACAGGGTCTGCGCTTCCCGCCGAAGCACTGCGCCCGCTGTCTCAAAGCCTGCGAGCCGGCCAAGGTGCCTTACTGCATCACCCACGCCCTCATCGAGGCCGTGAAGGGCAATGTGGAAGAGGGACTCTTCTTCTGCGGGGCCAACGTGGGCCGTCTCGACCGGATGCGCAGTGTCCGGGAGCTGATGGATGAACTGATGGATGATTGGAGGAAACACCAATGAAGCTTGCCATTCTGTATGCCGGTCAGGGCTCTCAGCACCCCGGCATGGGCAAAGACCTTTACGAGAGATACCCCGCGTTCCGGGAGGCGTTCAACGCCGCAGACCTTGACTTTGATTTGGAGAGCGTCTGCTTCGACGACCCGGAAGGCGTTTTGAATCTGACTCAGTACACCCAGCCCTGCATGGTGGCCTTCGCCGCCGGTGTCACGGCTGTCCTGAAGGAAAACGGCGTCAAGGCCGACTATCTGGCCGGTCTGTCGCTGGGCGAATACTCCGCGCTGGAAGCCGCCGGTGTCTTCACAGCCAAGCAGGCTGTGGAGCTGGCTGCCTTCCGTGGCAAAGCCATGGCCGACGCCGCCAAGGGCATCGAGTGCGGCATGACCGCTGTGATGAACCTTGACCGCGACGTACTGGCAAAGTGCTGCGAAGAGGCATCCGTTCTGGGCTGTGTCCAGATCTGCAATTACAACTGCCCGGGCCAGCTGGTCATCGGCGGCGAAAAAGCCGCCGTGGAAAAGGCCGCTGAGCTGGCAAAAGCCGCAGGCGCACGCCGCTGCATCCCGCTGAAGGTCAGCGGTCCCTTCCACACCAAGCTGATGCACCCCGCCGGTGACGCGCTGGCAAAGCGCTTTGTGTCTGAGCATTTCGGCGAGATGGAGACGCCTGTCCTCTTCAACTGCCTCGGCCACGAAAAGGCAGACAGCGACAGCATCCCCGCTCTGCTGGAAAAGCAGGTGCAGAGCAGCGTCTACATGGAAGATACCCTCCGCCGTCTGGGCGAGCTGGGCGTCACCGACATTCTCGAAGTCGGCCCGGGCAAGGCCCTGAGCGGCTTCGTGAAAAAGACGCTGGGCGCAGATGTCCACTGCACCGCTGTCGAGACGGCAGAAGAGATGGAGGCTTTCCTCACCAGCTGGAAGGAGGCACAGGCATGAGCGAAGAAAAGCTGACCCGTGCCGCCGTCGTCACCGGCGGAAGCCGGGGCATCGGCCGGGCTGTCTGTGTTGCGCTGGCAAAGCAGGGCTGCAATGTGGTGGTCAACTACTGCCACGGTGAGGCCGCTGCCGCCGAGACTGCCGCACTGTGCAAAGAGCTTGGCGTCGAGGCCGTCACCGTGCAGGCCGACGTCTCCACTGCCGAGGGCTGCAAGAAGCTGTTCGAAGAAGCAGTGAATGCCTTTGGCCGCGTGGATATTCTCGTCAACAACGCGGGCGTCACCCGCGACAACCTCATCCTCCGCCTTTCCGAGGAAGATTTTGACACCGTCCTGAACGCCAACCTCAAGGGTGCGTTCCTCTGCTGCAAGGAGGCCGCACGCCGGATGGTGCGCCAGCGCTATGGCCGCATCGTCAACCTGAGCAGCGTGGTGGGTCTGCGGGGCAACGCAGGCCAGACCAACTATTCCGCCAGCAAGGCGGGCCTCATCGGCCTGACCAAGAGCCTCGCCAAGGAGCTGGCCAGCCGGAACGTCACCGTCAACGCGGTGGCTCCCGGCTTCATCGCCACGGATATGACCGCCGCTCTGCCGGAGGCTGTCCGCACCGAGATGTGCAAGACCATCCCGGAGGGACGCGCCGGCCAGCCGGAGGACGTGGCAAACGCGGTGGCCTTCTTCGCCGCCGAACAAAGCAGCTATCTCACCGGGCAGGTGCTCTGTGTGGACGGCGGCATGGCAATGTAAAAAGGAGCTTTTTCTATGGAAAAACGCAGAGTCGTCATCACCGGTCTTGGCACCGTGAACCCTCTTGGAAATAACACCGCTGACAGCTGGGCCGCAGCCCGCGCAGGCAAGTGCGGCATCGGCCCCATCACCCAGTTCGACGCCAGCGAGTTCAAGTGCAAGCTGGCAGGCGAGGTCAAGGGCTTCGACCCCGAGACCGTCGTGGACAAAAAGGAAGCCCGCAAGATGGCCCGCTTCACCCTGCTGGCGCTGGGCGCTGCCGCTGAGGCCATCCAGGACAGCGGCATCGACTGCGAAGCCGAGGCCGAGAACATCGGCGTCATCGTGTCCAGCGGCATCGGCGGTCTGCCCACCATCGAGGAGCAGCACAGCCGCGGCGAGGAAAAGGGCATGGAGAAGGTCAGCCCCTACTTCGTCCCCATGGCTATCGCCAACATGGCGGCAGCACAGATCGCCATCCGCTTCGGCCTCAAGGGGATGTGTACCTGCCCGGTGACGGCCTGCGCAGGCGGCACCAACGCTGTGGGCGATGCGTTCCACCGCATCCGCGACGGCTACGAGCCGGTCATGGTCTGCGGCGGTGCCGAGAGCTGCATCAGCCCGCTGGGCATCGGCGGCTTTACCAGCATGAAGGCCCTCTCCACTGCTACGGACCCTGATGCGGCCAGCCTGCCCTTCGACGCACGGCGCGGCGGCTTTGTGATGGGCGAGGGCAGCGGTGTGCTGGTGCTGGAAGAGCTGGAGCATGCCAAGGCCCGCGGCGCACACATCTATGCCGAAGTCGTGGGCTACGGCGCCAACTGCGACGCCTATCACTTCACGGCTCCCGCACCCGGCGGCGCAGGTGCCATCGGCTGCATGAAGCTGACTCTCAAGGACGGCGGCATTGCCCCCGAGCAGATCGACCACATCAACGCCCACGGCACCGGCACCCACATGAACGACAGCTGCGAGACTGCCGCCATCCACGCCGTCTTCGGCGACCACGCCAAAGACATCGCCGTCGTCAGCACCAAGAGCATGACCGGCCATCTGCTGGGCGGCGCAGGCGGCATCGAGGCCGTATTCACCGCACTGGCCCTCCGCGACCAGTTCGCGCCGCCCACCATCCACTACGAGCAGCCCGACCCGGAGTGCGATCTGGACTATGTGCCGAATGTGGGCCGTGAGATGAAGATGGAGTACGCTCTGAGCAACAGCCTGGGCTTCGGCGGACACAACGCCTGCCTGGCCTTCAAGAAGTGGGAGGGCTGAGCGATGGCAGAACCCCGCACCGTGCGTGAAAACGCAAACAGCCTGACCAGCGAGGAGATTGCGGCCATCCTGCCCCACCGGTATCCCTTCGCCCTCGTGGACCGCATTCTGGACTACGAGCCGGGTCAGTGGGCCATTGGCCGCAAGTGCGTCACCCGCAACGAAGAATTCTTCTGCGGCCACTTCCCGGGCCAGCCGGTCATGCCCGGCGTCCTGATTCTCGAAGCACTGGCCCAGACCGGCGCTGTCGCGGCCCTGAGCCTGCCTGAGAACAAAGGCAAGCTGGCCCTCTTCGGCGGCATCAAGAACGCCCGCTTCCGCAAGCAGGTTACCCCCGGCGATGTGCTCACCCTTCACTGTGAGCTGGTCGAGCAGCGCGGCCCGGTGGGCATCGGCAAAGCGTCCGCCTATGTGGACGGCAAGTGCGCCGCCACCGCAGAGCTGACCTTCGTATTAACGTAAAAAAGCAAAAAACAGAGAGGATAGTCATTCCTGAACTATCCTCTCTGTTTTTATGCTTTTTATTTTGATTTGGTGGCATACGTCACATCCAGCACCGGGCCGAAGGGGTCGAAGACGAGGCCCTCGATGCCGTTGGCCACCAGCAGCCGCTTCTGCTGGGTGAAGAGCGGCACGGCCACAGCCTGTTCGAGGAGCTGGCGCTCACAGGCGGCCAGCAGAGAGCAGCGGGTGCTGCCGGTGGCTGTGGCGCTGGCCGAGAGCTGAGTGGTGTAAAGGGCGTCGCTGTAGCCGGTCAGCCCGCCGCCGATGGGGGAGAACTGGGCCAGTGCGGTGTAGACACTGCCGCCCTCGGCCTGCACGGGGGCGAGGGCGATGGTGTAGCTGCCGTTTTCGAGACGCTTCTGGAACTCTTCCGGCTCCACCTCTTCCACCGAGAAGAAGAGCGAAAACTCCTTCTGCCATGCGCTGTTGATGAGCTCGGCGGTGTCACTGAGGCCGCTGCCGGAGGGCAGCAGCAGGGAGACGCGGCCAAAGTCGGAGGGGGAGACGCCGCCGTCGCGGGCGGCGATGTAGAGTGCGCGAGGGTCGCCGAAGGCCGGGCGGACATCGCCCGCCGCCTGCCGGTAGTCGATGCCGTCCACAGTCAGGCCGTCGGGGATGAGGCCCTTTGCCTCTGCGAACAGCCCGCCGCCGGGGACTTCCACTGCCGAAGCGGCTACACTGCCCAGTGCCTGCCGAAGCTCAGTGGAAGCAAAGATGGAGTCGCAGTTGAAGAGCAGCGCCCATGTGGTGTCGGAGTAGGACACGCTCTGCAGCGAGGTGGGGGTGCCGCTGTCGTCGAGGGCGGCGGTGCATTTTTCGTTATTGATGAGCTCTTCGGCGGACTGGCCGGAGCTCGTGGTGTTCTCCACGAGGCGCAGGCTGTCGATTTGATTCCCCGAAGCCGCCCGGCGGAGGAAAAGGCCGCTGGACGTCCAGTTATAAAGGTAAAAGTGTCCGCTGGAAAGGGTGGAGGCGCTGGTCAGACCGTAGGTGCCTCGGGTGCTGTCAAAAAACGCTTCGTCGCAGGGCATCGCGCCGGGCAGCGTCAGCTTGGAGAGGAACGTCTCGTCGGGCGAGGAGAGTCGGAACACCAGTTTCAGCGGCTCCGCAGCGGTGACGCCCAGCGCGCTGGCGGGCTTCTGACCGGCCAGAACGGCGGCGCTGTTCTCGAGGGCAGAGAACTCCACGGCGTAGGGGGAGTTGGTGCCGGGGAGGAACATCCGCTGGAACGCGAAGACGAAGTCCTCGGCGGTGATGGCGTAGTCGGAGGGATCTCCCTTCGAGGCGGTATAGGTCAGGCCGTCCTTCAAATAGAATGTATAGGTGAGCCGGTCGGCAGATACCTCCCACCGCTCACACAATTCCGGCGCGAGGCTGCCGTCCGATGTGCGGCGGACGAGGCCGCTGTAGAGGTTCTCGCAGGCGATGATGTCCGAGGCGCTGGACGCCACCTGCGGGTCGAGGTTCGCAGGGATGGAGTCCACGAACCAGGTAAAGCTGTTGGAGCCGGAGCCGCAGGCGGTCAGGCTCAGAACGAAAAACGCAGCCAGCAGGGCCGCGACAAAGCGAAGCTGTTTCAAGAGATGCATCCTTTCGGGCCGGTGCGGCCCTGTTTGTCTCAGAAAGTGATAAGAAATACGAAAACTGCACCCGGACAGGCGCAGGAAAATTCTGGTGTCGAGCCGGCGCAATGCTGTTGATGCTGCGCCAAAAATCGAAATCGCTATAAGTGTAACAGAAACAGGCAGAAAAGACAATCGACATTTTGTTGATTTGAGTGGACATTTTGAGCCACGGTTTGTGTTTTTCCGTTGCCAATCGGAAACAAATGGTCTATAATGGGGGACAGCAATGCATTTTCTCCGGCGGCTGTGTGCGGCGGGGGTGCTATGGTAATATACATTTATAGAGGAGGTCCTTTTTTATGCAGAAGGAACAGCAGGAGCTTGCAAACCTCATCAAGGGCAAAAAGGTTGCCTTTATCGGCGCGGGCGTCAGCCATAAGACGCTCATCAAGGAGTTCGTGGAGCTGGGTGCGCACGTCACCCTCTGCGACCAGAAAAAGAGCGTGGAAGATTTCGGCGACTACGCCGCCACCATCAAGGAGCTGGGCATCGATCTGAGCCTCGGCGAGAATTACCTCGACGGTTTCAAGGGGCAGGACATCATCATGCGCACCCCGGGCTTCGTGGGCTATTTCGAGAAGCCTTTGCAGGATGCCATGGCCGCCGGCACCATGGTCACCAGCGAGGTGGAGCTGTTCTTCCAGTTCTGCCCCTGCGAGATCGTGGCCGTGACCGGCTCTGACGGCAAGACCACCACCACCACCCTTATCTCCAAGTTCTACGAGGCCGCAGGCCGCAGGGTGCATCTGGGCGGCAACATCGGCGCAGCCCTGCTGCCCATGCTGCCCGAGGTGAGCCCCGACGACGTGGCCGTGGTGGAACTGTCCAGCTTCCAGCTCATCAGTATGCACCAGAGCCCCAACATCGCCGTCGTCACCAACGTGACCCCCAACCACCTCGACCACCACAAGGATATGCAGGAGTACATCGACGCCAAGCGCAACATCCTGCTCTACCAGAAGCAGCCCTGCCGCGCCGTCCTCGGCTATGAGAACGAGATCAGCCGCTCCATGCAGAAGGACTGCAAGGGTAAGCAGGTCTGGTTCACCCGCCTGCACGAGACGGACAACGGCGCGTTCCTGCGGGATGACGGGATGCTCTGCATGGCAGAGAACGGCGTCGTGACTCCCTTCCTCGCTCAGAAGGACGTGAAGCTGCGGGGCCTGCACAACATTGAGAACCTGCTGGCCGCTGCCGCCGCCGTCTGGGGCGAGGTGCCTGTGGAAGCCATCCAGCTGGTGGGCAGTAATTTCACCGGCGTGGAGCACCGCATCGAGCCGGTGCGCGTGCTGGACGGCGTCACTTATTATAATGACTCCATCGGCACCAGCCCCACCCGCACTATCGCCGGTCTGCGCAGCTTCGACCAGAAGGTCATCCTCATCGCAGGCGGCTACGACAAGCACATCCCCTACGAGCCGCTGGCCCCTGAGATCACGGCTCATGTCAAGAACCTCGTGCTGATGGGTGCTACTGGCCCCCGCATCGAGAAGGCCGTGCGCGAAGACCCGAACTTCAACGAGGCCGAGCTGCCCATCCAACACGCCGACAATATGCAGCACGCCGTGGAGCTGGCCCGCGCCTGCGCAAAGCCCGGTGACATCATCATCCTCTCGCCGGCCAGTGCTTCTTTCGACCTCTACCCGAACTTTGAAGTGCGTGGCCGCGAGTTCAAGAGCATCGTCAACGCGCTGAAGTGATCGCCCAAATCAAAACGCCCCGCCAGAAGCAGCGCTTTTTGAACGCCTGCCGGGGCAAGCTCTGTCTCGGGGCGACTATGCCGCTGGCGTTCGCCCTCTTCGGTAAGAGCCAGCCGGGCCGCTTTTTCGCCGGGCCGACGCTGGCACTGGATGTCGGCGGCAGCACCGCGTGGCTGGCGGGTCACGCCAACCCCGAGGAGCTGGCGGGCTTTCTGGCTTTCTGCGGCTGTGAGGCCGTGGTGCTGGATGAAGCCGAGTGTCCGCCGCCCACCGGTTGGAAACGGGCAAAGACGCACAGCGTCTTCGGCCTTGTGCCAGGGCGTCAGCTGCCCTTGCCTGAGGCAGACGCTGCCCTCTGGCAGAGTCTTGCCAAAAACACAGAACCTGCCGCCGGAAAAGCAGCGGATATGCTCTTCCCTGACAGGCCCTCAAAACGGGACGACTTTTACTCTGAGCTCTGCTCCAAGCGCAGCCGGGGTCTTGCCCGGGTCTGGACGCTGGAACGGGAAGGAAACATCATCTGTACTGTGGGAGCCTACGCGCTGGCAAATGGTCAAGCGTACATGGCCTGCGGCGAGACCGTGGAAGCTCTGCGGGGCAAAGGCGTCGGCGGGCGGCTCATCGTCGAGATGGCGAATGCCCTCGCCGCCGAAGGCTGGATGCCTGTCTTCCTGTGCAGCCCCGAGCGGGTGCATTTCTATACCCGGCTGGGCTTTGAGAAGATGGGAGAGTATGCACGATATGAAGTACAATAACAATTAAGGATTCATTATAATGTCAATGTTAAATCACTTTTTCGATTATAAACCCGAAGTTCTGGCGCTGGATGAAAAAGCCCTCGAACTCTGCCAGCCCTACTTCAAGCAGATGGAGGACATCCGCGACTACAACCAGCTCAAGATGCTGAAAGCATTTGCGGACACCCAGATGTCCTCCACCGATATGCTGGGTACCACCGGCTACGGCCTGTGGGACAGCGGCCGCGCCAAGCTCGAGCAGATCTTTGCCGAGGTGATGGGCGCCGAAGATGCACTGGTGCGCAGCCAGTTCCAGAGCGGCACCCACACGCTGGCCGTGGCCCTCTTTGGTTTGCTGCGGGCAGGCGATACCCTGCTGGCTGCCACGGGCCGTCCGTATGACACGCTGGAAGGCGTCATCGGTCTGGATGGCAAGGGCAAAGGCACCGGAACCCTGATGGATTACGGCATCAAGTACGACGAGGCCCCGCTGAAGGCCGACTTTACCCCGGACTATGAGCTCATCGCCCAGAAAGCCCCGGGCGCGAAGGTCTGCCACATCCAGCGCAGCCGCGGCTACCTGCAGCGCAACGCCTTCGACCTCGACACCATCCGCAAGGTGGCCGACACCGCCCGCGCCGCCAACCCCGACATCATCATCTTTGTGGACAACTGCTACGGCGAGTTCACCCAGAAGGAAGAACCCTGCCAGGCAGGTGCCGACCTCGTGGTGGGCAGCCTCATCAAGAACCCCGGCGGCGGCATTGCCCCCACCGGCGGCTATATCGCAGGCCGGAAAGACCTCGTGGAGCTCTGCGCCTACCGCCTGAACGCCCCCGGCCTCGGCAAGGAGCTGGGCTGCACCCTCGAGACGCCCCGCGATATGTATCTGGGCTTCTACTACGCCCCCGGCGTGGTCTGCGAGGCCATCAAGACGGCCATCTACGCCCAGTGCCTGCTGGAACTGGTGGGCAAAAAGCCCATCCCTCGCTACTGCGAGGCCCACAACGACATCGTCACCTGCTTTGATGCTGGTACGGCGGACGCCCTCATCGGCTTCTGCCGGGGAGTTCAGGCCGCAAGCCCCGTGGACAGCTATGCCGCCCCGGAACCTTCTCCGGAACCGGGCTACACCGACGAAGTTATCATGGCCAGCGGCAGCTTTACCCAGGGCAGCACCATCGAGCTTTCCTGCGACGG
>ENA-OYZZ01000880-OYZZ01000880.1-human-gut-metagenome-genome-assembly--contig:-NODE-880-length-11943-cov-10.335801_pt1 | contig 11943 bp, 9 predicted proteins | sample MGYA00244199_ERZ653482 | MGnify/ENA primary metagenome ERZ653482 (study PRJEB26926, sample SAMN06165036) | human gut metagenome | biome: ENVO:00009003; feature: ENVO:2100002; material: ENVO:00002003...
TTAAGTCGTCGGCAGCGTCAGATGTGTATAAGAGACAGCCATTATGCCCATTGCCTTTGCAGATTCAACAAATCATGGCAATAGCGAATCTCTTTTGACAGGATCAAATTATTCTGTTTCGTACTCGATGAATGGAAAAGATGTTGTTGAACAGCTTACAATTCGTGATGGAGGTATCACACGAATTACGCGTACGGTGCATCCTAATGATGTGATGGACATTGTTGTTGTAGGTGCATCTGGTGAATCAACAACATCAACTGCAAGAAGTGACTATAGCTTGTTCTATGAAATTTATCAAGATCAGCAAAATTACAAAAACGGACAGCTGGCACAAATTCCTGCACTCACTGGAAGCGAGGTGACAGGGTCGCAGTTCAAGCACCGCTATGTTGGCACAAGTGCAACCGATACGGTTTATGCTAGTGATTGGCGTAAATGCAAAAAAGCATCTGATGTAGCCAGTATTTTAGCAACTGCATGGGGAAGCACACCAGCAGCAGTTATTTCTTCTACAGCATCGTTTATTTTCGATCAGATGCTTCAGAGTATGTCCTCGGACTGCTATAAAGTGACAATATCTTCTATTACGTATGAAGTCCTATTTTCCTATGACAATAGCTACTATACACATTGCTATCATCAAACTGTCAAGGAATATAAGTCAAATGGCTCTTTGATTCGGTCTAAAACGGATTATTATCAGGCCATTGGTGGCTGATAGTGACTTCAAAGAACAGGGAGAACATGTAATGGGATTCTTTAAGCAAAAAGGGCCACTCCAAAGAGATTTCTGCGAAGTATTGCTATATGTTGTGGCTTTATGGGCATTGAAGCCAGCAAGCCTTCAGGATATCCTGACGGTGAATCAATGCGATGGAATGTGGTTCTTTTCCGCAGCATTTTTTGCCATTGTTTTTGTAGGAATCGTTTCAGATTATCTTCTGATTACAAATCATTTCGTTGCATGGAAAGCAATACACGGCAATGTCAATCAAACAACATTTCAGGAACTTCAGAAATTTGCGCTGTGCGAAAATCAAAAAGTTGCTATTGAGCCAAAGTTGGCAAGTTGTATTTTAGTGGTTTTGGCAGGTTGTTTAACAGCGGCATTCGTATGGTTCACATTTATTTGCCGATGAGCATACACCTGAGTTGAAAATTTGCGGCTTTATAGTGTGATGAGGTGGCTGTTAGTGATATTGCTTTTGATCACGATGATGCCAATATACTAAAATTTTGTAAGAGGTGATTCCAGTGCAGAATTAAGCGAAAAAGAATCCAAATTGTAGCTGGGTGACTTGTAACAGTCAATAAAATATAAGGAGCAAATCGACATGAAAAAGATGACCCGAAATGAATTCCTTAAAATGGCTGGAACGAGTGCTGCGTTGGTTGTTTTCAACACAGTTTTGATGCCTGCTGCTGTTGCAGTTGAACCAGGCGTTGTAGCACTTTCTTCCAAAAAATCTAGTATCGAAATTGATAAAGGAACAACTGTAAACTCTGCAACATTCAAACTTGTCCCAATTTCTCGCGAAACCTTCTGGGGCGATGCTGGTTCATGTACACTTGATTATCTGTCTGAAGGGTATATCCAATGGACGATTACCGTTCCGGGTGCAGTAATTGTTTCCTTTGAAGGTAACCTGCATTTCAATAAACTTGGTACACCCTTTGGAACCTTTGATCATGCCATTTCTGCATACGGCACAATCGGTACGGAAGATGTAAAATATGGACTCTCTAAAGGAAAATGGGAGGTTGAGTTTACTGGAATTGCTACTGCGGCTAACGGCGATATGTATAGTGTCGTTGATGGCGCAACATTAGCTTTCAGTGTCACCAAATGATTCTGCCATATAATCTACGTATTTGATTTTTACAAAATAGCTTATCACATAGAACAAGCCCCACCTGCAGTAGATTCTTCGATTTGGAATATCTATTGTAGGTGGGGCTTTTAGATAAATTTATTTATTCAAGTTTGCCTTTATGTCTTTAAGGAGTTTTTATAGAGAGATAGCTTAAAAAACGATGATATCACAATTGCTGGATTTCTTGTTCGGCCAACCAAGCGAGTTTATTCCAGTTGTTTACACGACACCGTTTGCCGATAAATTCCAATATTTTTTTGTGAGTTTCTTTTGGCAGAGTATCGCCATTATGACATGCAAGAAATGTAAAAGGTTTAGGGATGTCTTCTTTTTTATCGGCCAATAATAAAATATATCCGATATACTTTCCCTGTTCAGATATCACATAAAATTCAGGTAGACAGTTTTCTTTACTGCTCTGAACAATTTCTTTAAAAATGTCTAATGGTATTTTTTGGGGAACAGCAGAGGCATAGACGTATTGAATGGCATTATCTTCATTTTTCAACCATGTAATCTCCATACTTATCTTCTTTTCCTTTTTGCAAACACAGTTAAAGCATTAAATATATTGTTATTATACCACATTTGTTGTGTGTTGGACTATGATTTGAAATTATTTGGCATTTTAACCAGTTTATCAAATGACTTATTGTGCGAGTAAGAGAATTTTAATCATAATCATTCGCTTGACCAATTTGTAACACAAAATACGTTACAATGATTTTCGGCGGTAGCCATGAAAAAACGATGACACTCAATCCTCCGTGTCAACCCCACTGTAAAGTAGCGGGTTGAGGATGTTCTGAGGCAGTTGGGCATCCTGTTGGCGACGGCAGAGCCATCCGTGAACCGGGCTTCCACTCGGTTGGTGTCTATGTTGTAGCGGAAGGAAAGCAGTTTTTGAGAGTGATTATGGTCGAAATTCTGATTTCGTTTCATTTGAATCGCTCCTTTAATGATTTTGAAATTTAATTTTCAACGATATGTGGTATCTTTTTTCTTTCTCTTAAGTCACCCAACCGCACTGCCCCGCATCTGCCGGACGGTCAATGCAAGCTGCTCCTCGACTTGCTTGTCCAGCTTGGCAAGGTAGCTACCCAGCTCCCCGGACAGGAGCAGTTGATTGTACCGGATGGAATGATGTTCTTTCAGATACCTTTTATGTAAGCGGCCCCACCGCCCGGTGGGGTGCTGCTCTGTCGGGGCTGCTACGGTCAGATTCGGCAGATAGTGGTCATTGACAAGGGTGTAGTCCAGACCGTTAGCGTTGTCATGGATGGAATTTTTCATGGTAGTCATGCTGCATTATCCTCCTTTGGTTTCGGCGTTGGGACTGCTTCTGGGTCAGGTTTTGGATTTCCTTTTTTCTTGTGATAGAATTCCAAGGTTTTCCTGTTGTGGTTAATTCTCCTGCACTCCTCGGAACAAAATTCCTGCTGGCTGTGTGTAGGCCAGTAGGAATGCCCACATACGGCACAGGCACGTTGCCTGTAGTAGTGAGTTCCTCTCTCGGCTTCTCTATCCGCTTTCTTTTGCTCCTGTCTTGCCTGATTCCAGCATTCCCTTGAGCAGAAAAGCTGTCGGTTGCTCGTAGGTGTAAACACTTTCCCGCAGTGCGGACACGTTTTGGTTTTAATGATCTCGCCACCGTTTTCAGCGATTTTCTTTGCCTTTCGCTTTTCTCGGTAGGCTTTTTCACGTTTGCGCTGTTTTTCCATGCGCTGCCGTTCTTCCTGCTCCTTCTGCGCTTTCAGTTCGGCAAGTTCTTCCTCGGTATAAGCAATATCGACTTGACCGACATAGTTGAAATAAATATCAACCTTTTGTGTGCGGGCGTTGCCTGTACCCTCGGCTTCATAAACAACGATTTTATCGACAAGTTCGTTAAACATTGAATCGGAGATTTCTGTTGGACTTTTGCACTTGCGAATCAGCGAAATGAAATGCCGAATATCAGCAGAACTTGATTTATCTTCGGCAATTTCGGATTTCATCGTTTCCATCTGCGATTCCAATTCTGCTTGCTCGCTATCATACTGTGCCATCAGCTGCTTGTACTGTCGTTCGGGCAACAGTCCAGACATAAGATTTTCGTATAGACTACGAATAAGGGTAGAAAGCTCATCATAGCGTTTTTGACAACGTTTCAATTCCGATTGGTTCTGCTTCGGCTTTTCTTCACGTTTCTCTTTCCAAAGCGATTGCAGTTCCAAAGCGAAGGTTTCTTCATCTTTTAGAACAAATCTCGAAAAGCGTTTGACCGATGCCAATATCAGGGCTTCAACATTATCGGCACTGATTGAATGGGCAGTACAGCCATTCACCCGACTTGCATATCCACCACAACGATAAGAATATTGAGTAGACCCATCCTTTTTACTGTAGTGTGTTTGCAAGGTCAATCTTCTGCCGCAGTCGGCACAATACAGATACCCGCTTAAACGGTTGGTGTGCGTTCCCCAAGCAGAAGCACGATTCACTCGGCATCTGCGTTTCTGAACACTATCCCAAAGTTCTTGCGATATAATCGGTTCATGCGTGTTCTGGAAAACGTACTGTTCATCTTCATCTGTTTCTTTTCTCTTGTGAAGTTTGAAATTTGTGCTTACAGATTTTCGTAAAACAGTGTGTCCCAGATATTCCTGCCGACCTAAAATTGTTCTTACGGAGGAGGTGCCCCACAGGTACGGATTGGAGAACTTTGTCCCATTGTACTGCTCCGGGTGATATTTCTTTGCGTATGCAGCAGGAATCAGGACTTTTTCCTCTGTCAACAGTTCTGCGATTGTCCGTGGGCTTTTTCCTTCGTTCGCAAGAAGAAAAATGCGCTTTACGACTTCGGATGCCACCGGATCAACAACAAGTGTCTGCTTGTCGTTCGGCAAACGGTTATATCCATACGGAATAGAGCCGCTGCAACGTTTTCCATCTTTCATCCGGGCATCGAACACAGCCTTGATTTTATTGCTCGTGTCTTTGGCATACCATTCGTTCATAATATTCAAAAACGGAGCAAAATCATTGTCTGAAGCATTGTTGCTGTCGATGCTGTTGTTGATTGCAAGGAATCGGACGTTTTTCTGTGGGAACAGAACTTCCGTATAAAAACCGACTTGCAGATAATTTCGTCCTAAGCGGCTCATATCCTTCACAATAAGCGTTTCGACATTTCCTGCTTCTACCTCTTTTATTAGAGATTGAAAGCCGGGACGATTGAAATTCACACCTGAAAAGCCATCATCTGTAAAATGTCGGATGTTCTTGAAGCCGTTCTTTTGGGCGTAATCTTCCAGATATTTCTTTTGGTTGGTGATGGAATTCGATTCACCAGCAAGATCATCATCTCTTGACAAACGCTCATAGAGTGCGGTAATTTTTGGTTCTTTAGGCATTTGTTCTACCTCCTTTCTTATGGAATCTTTCAATTTAGGACAATCAAGTTTATCGTCCTATTAAAGTATAGCCCTCTGGGGCAAGTTCGATGGCAGTAGTAGTTTCACCAAAAGTAGAAGCCCACGCATCAAAATGGGTCAGCCCTTTCTGCTGCAAGGTGTTGTACTGGAGGTAGCGCATGAGGGTGTACATCTCGGTCATACTGTTGCTCAGGGGTGTACCCGTTGCAAAAATCACGCCACGGCCACCGGTGATTTCATCCAGATAGCGACACTTGCCGAACATATCGCTGGATTTTTGTGCCTCGCTCGTACTCAAACCTGCGACATTACGCATTTTCGTGTACAAGTAGAGGTTCTTAAACGCTTGGCTCTCATCCACAAACAACCTGTCTACGCCCAATTGTTCAAACGTAACCACATCATCTTTACGGTCTGCGCCTTGCAGCTTTTCCAGTTTCTGTTTCAGAGACTTGCGCAACTTTTCCAGCTGCTTTACTGTGAAATGCTCGCCAACCTGTGCTTTCGCTTCTTCGATGGCCTCCTCGATTTCATCCATCTGTTCCTGAATCAGACGCTCCTGTCGTTCTGCGGACAAGGGTATCTTTTCAAACTGGCTGTGTCCGATGATAACTGCATCATAATCACCGGTCGCAATTCTCGCACAGAATTTTTTTCGATTACCGGGTTCAAAATCTTTCTTGCTGGTAACCAGCAGCTTCGCATGGGGGTACAGACGTAAAAACTCGCTGGCCCATTGTTCCGTCAAATGGTTTGGCACGACAAAAAGACTTTTCTGACACAAGCCCAGACGTTTCAGTTCCATAGCGGAAGCCGCCATCTCAAAACTCTTGCCAGCACCGACTTCGTGCGCCAAAAGGGTGTTGTACCCATACAGCACATGTGCAACCGCATTGCGCTGATGCTCTCGCAAATTGATCTCCGGGTTCATGCCAACAAAATGAATGTGACTACCGTCATACTCACGGGGGCGAGTGCTGTTAAAAAGCTCGTTGTACTTTTTTACCAGTAGGGCGCGTCGCTGCGGATCTTTCCAGACCCAGCCAGCAAAAGCATCCTTGATGGCCTGCTGTTTCTGCTGGGCGAGGGTGGTTTCGTTTTGATTCAGCACACGCTTTTCTTTCCCATCCTCCTCGATGGTATCATAAACGCGGCTGTCACGCAAATTCAAGGTATCCTCCAAAATCTTGTAAGCGTTGGCTCGGCGGGTACCGTAGGTTTCGGTGGCCATAATGTCACCAAAGCCAGTAGCAGATTTATTGCTGATTCGCCATTCGGAAGTGTAAGGGGAGTAGCGAACGGTGATGGCATTGTTGTAGCGGATACGATAGGGCGGCTGAAAAGTTTCCATCATAAACTGCTGCACGATGGAGGGGGCAAGCCAAGTGGCACCCAAACGTACATCAATTTCAGATGCTTCCAAATCTTTGGGCTGCGCCTTGGTCAGTGCGTCCACATTGACCTTGAATTCCGGGTGACTTTCCGCAGCAAGCTGTGCCATCCGCAGCTTATCGCGTACATTACCCGAAAGGTATTCGTCCGCTGTTTGCCAGCCCGCTTCCGGGTCGTCAGCATCCGCAGCTGGGTCTTTGAAAATCACGCCGGACAATTCGGTGGTGATGCGCTCACAGTTACCGGGTGTGCCCAGCAGTTCTGCCATATAAGGCAGATCAACCTTGCCATGCTCCCCGATGGACACCGCCAACGCTTCGCTGGGGGTATCCACGCTGGTGACAACACGCTCTGGCCGAATCGTCCGCTTGGTGAACATATCTGCCTTGGACTTGAGATTTTTATTCTCGTCCAGATTCTCCAGTGAGCAGAGCAGATAGTAGGAACTGTCATCATCGAACAGGCGGGCATTTTTCTTGTCGTTGATCAGCCCGTATTTTGCCGTAAAGGCATCGTAGGCGGCGTTCAATTTTGCTTGCGATGCCTTAATGTCCTCGTCCGGGAAGTCGTTCAACTGCTGGTCAATCAGTTCGTTGACGATCTGCCGCAACTCCACCATACCAGCTACACGGCCTTTGGCGTTGTCGGACAGTTCGATCTGCGTCATGATAGAGTTCTCTCGGTAGTAGATCTCGCCATCAACGACCGTATAGCTAAAATTCTTCACAGTCGGGTCTGCGGGCAGCGTTTTGCGCTGTGCTTCCGCATCTGAGACGTCTGGGGCAGCAATCTCCACCGCAGTGTAATTGCCCTCGATGTGCTGTACCGCCTCGGCAAGCTGGTCTGCAAGGCTGGTGCCCTCGATGGGTGCAACGGTCAGGTCGTGACCATATTGGGTGCTTTCCATCGTGAGCTGCCCCAGCACCATCTCCGGGTGGTCTACAAAATACTGGTTGATGGCAAAGCCATCTTCCGTTTTGCCAAGCTGCACCCAGTCTGGCTCATGGTCGATGGGGCGGTCACGCTTCTGCAAAAAGATAATGTCCGAAACCACTTCGGTTCCGGCATTCGCCTTGAACGCATTGTTGGGCAGACGGATGGCCCCCAGCAGGTCGGCACGCTCTGCCATGTGCTTGCGGGCGGTGCTGTCCTTGCTGTCCATGGTATAGCGAGAAGTCACAAACGCCACGATGCCGCCCGGACGCACTTGGTCGATGGCTTTCGCAAAGAAATAGTTGTGGATGCTGAAGCCCAATTTGTTATATGCCTTGTCTGCAACTTTATAATTGCCAAACGGGACGTTGCCCACTGCAAGGTCATAGAAATCCCGGCGGTCGGTGGTTTCAAAACCTGCTACCGTGATGTCAGCTTGCGGGTACAGCTTTTGCGCAATGCGTCCGGTGATGCTGTCCAGTTCCACACCATACAGGCGGCTGTCCTGCATGGTGTCCGGCAGCATCCCGAAAAAGTTGCCGACACCCATGCTGGGTTCCAGAATATTGCCGCTACGGAATCCCATTTTTTCTACTGCATCATAGATGGCACGGATAACGGTGGGGCTGGTATAGTGTGCATTCAGCACCGACCCACGGGCGGCGGCGTACTCGTCCTCCGAAAGCATTCCTTTCAGTTCGGTGTACTCCTTTGCCCAGTTGTCTTTGTTGGGGTCAAAGGCATCTGCCAGACCGCCCCAGCCGACATACTGCGCCAACACTTCCTGCTCCTCGGCAGAAGCACCACGGTGTTCTTCTTCCAGACGGAACAGCGTTTTGATGGCCTCGATGTTCCGGGCGTACTTCTGCTTTGCACCGCCCTCGCCCAGATGCTCATCAGTAATGTGAAAATTCCCAGCGGGTTCAGGCACAGGTTCTGCGTGGAGGGCTTCATCCAAGGCTGCGGCATTCGGGAAAGTCTGAACTTCGCCATCAATCACCGCAGAGATCGGCAGTTCATCCAGTTCCTCATCGGTCAGTTCAGGCTCATCCGGCTCCTTCTGCCGCAGTCCCTCCTCAAACTGCTGCCGGTTGATGACCTCGTTATCCCAAGAATGCCCGTGCGCACTGGTGTCGATGCGCACATCGGTTTCACCAACATAGCCGATGGTTCCTTCAATTGTTCTGGTGGGAAGGTCTACTACAACTTCGTCCCCGACCTTATAGCTGACCTCTTTTTCGGGAACCAGCTCAATGGCTGCGTCCTGCTGTTCTTCGTACAGTTCCCGGATGTGCGGCAGATGCTCGTTGCGGAAAATGGGCAGTCTGTTTTTCGTCAGCTCCATGTCCTGCAAGCTGACGGATTTGAACATAAAATTAACGTGTTCCACCCGAAAATCCCGGTCATCCAGCTTGACGATGCTGCCAATCGGTAAATAATCCGATTCCCGGAGATATTTTGTCTGGTGGTGGGAGCCATCTTCGTTCAAGCCAGCCAGATAGACGTTATTGCCCTCTGCCCACAGCTTTTTGGATTTTGCTACCCACTGCTCACTCGGAAAGCCAGTTACCTTGACCTTGCCGAGCGTATTTTCCTGTGACAGAAGATTGGTATGCAGAATCTGCTCCACAGCAACGGCATCTTTGTCATAGAACAGATAGTTGCCGTTCAGTTCAAAGCCCACAAGAGTATTAGGATACTGCTCTTTCAGGGCAGTGTACTCTGCGGCAACCGTGCCGTCCAGCATCGGGAGCTGACGCTCAGCCTCCTGTCTGACAGTACGCTGCTCTTTTTCCGCATCCGTCAGATAACGATCAGACTGAATCATCAGGTCGATATACTTTTCCACCTGTATCCAGCTCAACGGGATTTTCTGATAATCCGGGTAGTGGACAAATTCCAAGCCTTTTCCATCGTAATTCACAAATCCGCTACTGCCATCCAGATAATCGTGGGAATGACCGCCGATGCCGTACTCCTTTGCCAGTGCCTTGGCACGGAGCTTTTTGTCAGGCTGGGTCTGGTACAGCTCAATAATTCGCTGCTTGCCATCCTGAAAGCCGGAGCCGTGTTTGCGCAGTTCATGTTCGATCTCTGCCTGTGACAAGGAAAAAGCGGAGGACGATTTCTCGTTCTCCGCTCGGTCGATTGCTTCAATTTGCTGGGCTTCGGTAGGGATGCTGAGATTGAAAAAACTCAGTTGTAAATCAGTTCCATCAGGATCACTTCTTCCACCTGTGCTTTCAGGCTGTTCATGTGTTGCACCCACATCAGTTGGTTCTTCGCTTTGTCCGGGGCTGGGTTCTGCTTCAGCAGTTCGGTCATCATCTGCTGCTTCTGGTTCTCCGCTGCCTGCTCCACTTCCAGCAGGTGCGGATGCAGCTTCCCGGTCAGCAGCATCGAGTTGTACAGCACCGGGCGATTCTCCATCAGGTACATCCGGCGCATCCGTCCGTACCGGCCCAGCGGCTTCTGCGGCTGGTTCAAGGTCAGATTCGGGAGCTGGTAATCCCCGACGGTCGAGTAGGTCACGTTCCTGTTCATCATATTCATGCTGGCTCCTTTCTACATTGCGGCGGCGGATGGTCGTTTTGACAGTGCGCTCGATATTCCGTAGCACATCCCGGCTGCAATCGCTGACTGCCGCACCCAGTGCATAGACTGCATCCGGGGTCGAGAAATCATAAATTGCCTGAAAATCATCCCGGTCAAAATAACCCTCCGGTTCAAAACCGCACCGTTCCAAGATGGTGTACATGATGCTGATTGCGGCGGCACTCTTGAACTGGAGTTCCTGTCCGGCTTCATCATAATCCATCAGGAACGAACCGTCAACGATGCCGAGAATGTCGGAGCTGTTGTTATCCCAGTAGGATTCTGCCAGCTTTCTGGCAATGTCCGCAATCTGCTGACTGAGCCGTTCGTGGTGAATACCGTATTCCCGCGCCAGCATTTCCGATACCGGCTGGAACAGGTCATCGTTAAGTTGCCACACCTCCGGGTCACGGGAATTGCGCCGCACCCCGGTATCGCTCACATCAAAGACATAGTGCAACCGGGGTACACTGCTGGACTGGTCGAGCAGGGCGATACCCTTAGACCCTCTGCGCACATAGCGGTTCATACGGTTGTTCCAGATGTCAAAACTCGCACAGGCAGTCGCATCAGGACGCTGGGCGTAGATCATCAGCTGGTCGGCAAAGCTGTACTTATACAACCGGGATGCCGTAGTCAAATAATCCGTCCAGTGTTCCCAATACCGGGTCAGACCGTTTGCCGTGCGCTGGGCAAGGGCAAGGTATTCTTCGGTTTTGCTTGGCATAGCGTTCCTCCCTTCAATCTCGTTGTAAACAAAAAAGCGAGCGGCCTTTTCAGGTCACTCGCTTATGGAATCTATGGCGTTTTATTCGTATCGTGCGGCAAACTTTTCTGCCATCTCCAGCAGACGTTCAAAGGTCTGCGTTTCTTCCGGTTGCTCGATCAGTTTTGCAAGGAGCGCACGGAACACATCGGTGCTGTCCTCATACAATCCTTTTGCGATAGTGTCAATGTGTTCATGTAGTTTTTTGACAGCATCACCGGAGGGTTTGGATTTCGCAAGCAGGTTGGTCAGATAACTGAGATAAGGATAGGTGGAATCATCAGTGATGATCTCGTTGGTCTCCTCGATGATCTTCTGGTTATCTTCGGGGGTCATATCACCCTTTTCTTCCCATATATCACGAGAAGAAGTGCGGCCTTTCAGAAAAGTGGCAAAGAGCAGGCGGTCAAGGGGAGAGCGTTTTGTGGTGTCCATTGGCAAGCCTCGCTTTCTATTTTTGTCCGTACAATAAAACTGATTTTAGTATAGCATGAATTGAAGTGTACTATCAAGACCACATTCTTGCGGGTTATGAAAATTTTTCGGAGCAAGAGAGGATATGTACGCCGCCCGTAGGCGGCAAAAATCAGTCCATAGGAAATTCGATCTCTGCAAACTGCTCATCGGTCAGGAGCTTCAATTTATCAATCACATTTTCAGACAGTTCTCGCAGGGCGGTTTCGTCGGGCATCAGGTAGCACTGCATCAGTCGCAACTCCTGCACCAGCCCCAGTCGGGTGCCAGTGTTGTAGAGCATCATCAGCATCAGTTCTTCATGGTTAAAGTTCATGGTCAGCCCTCGCTTTCCGGCAGACGGTGGGATTGCACTCCGGGGCATCGCACTTTTCCTTGAGATTCATCAGCACCGAAGGGCGTTCCGGCTGCTTGTCCAGAAACCCCTGTAAATCTTTGAAGCCGATGCTGTCCACATAATGCACAGACACCTCGCCATTGCGTTTGAGTG
>ENA-OYZZ01000881-OYZZ01000881.1-human-gut-metagenome-genome-assembly--contig:-NODE-881-length-11943-cov-4.749327_pt1 | contig 11943 bp, 8 predicted proteins | sample MGYA00244199_ERZ653482 | MGnify/ENA primary metagenome ERZ653482 (study PRJEB26926, sample SAMN06165036) | human gut metagenome | biome: ENVO:00009003; feature: ENVO:2100002; material: ENVO:00002003...
GCCATGTACACGAAAAAATATAACAAAATCCATAAATGTTTATATTTTTCATAATATTTTCGGAACACAAACGTCCGCTTACTTTGGGTTTCCGGCAACATAAATACTCCTTTTATATCTGTGTGCAGATCTTTTTTCTTTTGTTCTGAAACTGATTATAGCACGGGGAAAAAAGCACGACAATATAAAACCCGCAATGTTCATAAAACTTTAAAAATTTGGCACATTGACAACCTCTTGTGCTTTTGTATAATACAATAGTGACGGAGGATAAGAATTTTGAAAAAAGCACGAATGAAAAGAAAACAGAGAAGAAAACTGATATGGATGGTGGCAGGACTGGTCGTTCTTTTGTATCTGGGACTGGCCGTTTATTTCCACAATCACTTTTTCCCGAAAACGACATTAAATGGAAGAAAAGCGGGAGGGTATACCGCGCAGAAAGTGATGGATGAGATTACGGAAGAAATCCATTCCTACCAGTTAAAGATAGCAACAAGAGACAAGCATACAGAAAAAATTTCCGGACAGGATATTTCGCTGGAACCACAGTGGGGAGACGAAATAACAGAGCTGGTACACGCACAGAATATGTTTGCATGGCCGGTAAAAATTTTCCAGAAACAGACATTGAAAAATACAACACTTGTCGACTATGACAAAGATAAGCTGCAGACACAGATCGATGCATTGGACTGTATGGATGCAGACAATCAGACGGCACCGGAGAATGCTTCGGTTTCTTCTTATGATAAGACGGAAGGATTTACCGTGGTTGGGTGCGTCATGGGAACGACCATTGATGCAGAGAAAATGTATCAGGCAGTGCAGGAGGCGGTGGAAGGATTAAAAGAGAACCTCTCTCTGGAAAAAGCCGGCGTTTATGAAGATCCGACGGTTTTAGATGATGATGGGAATCTGGCAAAAGCCGTAAAGAAAATGAACGGGTATGCAAAGACAAAGATTACATTTACCGTGGGAGATTCCAAAGAGGTACTCGATGCTTCCGTATTTGGTGACTGGTTCCGGTTAAATAAAAAGTTAAAACCGGTACTGGACCAGGAGTGTGTAAAAGCATACGTCAGTGATCTTGCAAAAAAATATAATACCTGTTACAGTGCCAAAACGTTAAAGACTTCTTACGGAAAGACGGTTACGATTCCGGAGAGCCATTATGGATGGAAGATTGATACGGAAAAGGAAATCGCCCAGATTACGAGTGAGATCAAAGCCGGGAAAACAGTGGAAAGAGAACTGAATTATTCCATGACAGCCAATTCCCATGGAAAAAATGATTATGGCGATTCTTACGTTGAGATCAATCTGACGGCACAGCATATGTTCTTATATAAAGATGGAAAACTGGTGATTGATTCGGATTTTGTATCGGGAAATGTATCGAAAAATAATGCGACACCGACCGGTGCATATGGCGTGACATATACCGAGAAAAATGCAACGCTGCGCGGAGAAAACTATGAGACGCCGGTTACATACTGGATGCCTTTTGCGGGAAATGTCGGTATGCATGATGCCTACTGGCGCAGCAAGTTCGGAGGAAGTATTTATAAATATGCAGGATCACATGGCTGCATCAATCTTCCGCCGGAAGTCGCGAAGGTAGTATTTGAAAATGTTAAGAAGAATTATCCGGTGCTGGTGTATGAACTTCCTGGAACGGAAAGTACCGATGCAACAGATAAGGGAGAAGCAAAAAAGGTCGTAAAACTGATTGACGCACTCGGAACCATTACAAAGGATTCCAAAGAAGCGGTGCAAAAGGCAAGAAATGCGTATGATAAACTGACTGCCAATGATAAGGTGTATGTCACAAATTATGATAAATTAAAGAAAGCAGAAGAAAAATTACAAAAATTGCAGAAAAATTCAAAGGAATAGGGGATACTTGACAAAATTGATAAAAAACTGCAAAATGTAACTGCGCAACCGTTTAACATGCAATGGATGCATAGGTGTGCAGTTAGGAGAAGAATATGAAAAAGGGAAATGTAATCACCATTTCGGATGTTGCGGAAGCACTTGGCGTTTCCAAAACGACAGTCAGCCGGGCAATATCCGGAAAGGGAAGAATCGGTGAGGCAACAAGGCAAAAAGTCTTGGCTTATATAGAGGAGCATGATTATAAACCGAATGTAATTGCAAGAGGACTTGCACAGTCAAAAACATTCAATCTCTGCGTGGTTATGCCGGAGGATTATGCACTGGTAGATCTTCCGTTTTTTCAGGAAGTCATTACAGGAATTCAGGAAATTGCAGGAATGAATGAGTACGACATTCTGTTGTGTATCTGTCAGGAAAATGATATTACCAGTCTCGAGCGCATCGTGAGAAACCGCAAGGTGGACGGGATTGTGCTGCTGCGGACCTTTTTAAAAGACCCGCAGATTGAACTGCTTCTGGAGAAAAAGATTCCGTTTGTTACAACCGGTAGTACCGCATACCGTAAAGTTAAACAGGTGGACAATGACCAGCAGAGCGCCTGCCGCGAACTGACATCTATTTTACTGATGCGCCAGATGAAGCATATCGCTCTGCTCGGAGGAAGTGAATCTTTCGTAGTCAACCAGAACCGGTATAAAGGATACCAGCAGGCATATCAGGAAGCGGGAAGAGAAGTGGAAGAAACGCTTGTTTACCGGAATTTGGAGAGCTGTGCCTTTATGGATCGTGCAGTGGAAGAAGTGCTGGAAAAAGGGGCGGATTGTATTGTCTGCATGGATGATGCCATCTGCATACAGGTACTTCGCAAGCTGCGGCAGGAACACATAAAAGTGCCGCAGGATATCCGTGTGGCATCGTTTTACAACAGTTCCGTGCTCGAGAACAATATACCATCGATCACTTCGTTGTCTTTCAATGCGAGAGAACTCGGAATGGAAGCCTGTAAGAATCTGCTGGCGCAGATTGAAGGGGAGACGGTACCGGATCGGACACTGTTGTCGTATGAAGTAGTACTTAAAGAATCCACAAAATAAAAATTCAAAGATTGGATGGCGCAAGTGCCAGAACGGTGTATGCAAATGTTAAAGCAGATCATAACGGAAATTGAAAACAGACAGAATATAACCCGTGATCAGCTGGCTCTGCTGCTGGAGACAACGGATACCGGGGACATTGCATTTCTTCACGAGCGGGCACGTAAGACAGCAGATGCCATTTATGGAAAGCAGGTGTTTATCCGTGGATTGATTGAATTCACCAATTACTGTAAGAATGACTGTATTTACTGTGGCATTCGAAAGAGCAATCGCAAGGCAGAACGCTATCGCCTGACGGAGGAAGAAATTCTTTCCTGTTGTGCAAATGGGTATGAACTGGGATTTCGGACCTTTGTGCTGCAGGGAGGGGAAGATCCGTATTTTACGGACGATAAAATCTGTGCCCTGATACGGCAGATCAAGGCACAGTATCCCGATTGTGCGGTGACGCTTTCCATCGGGGAGAAAGAGCACGACAGCTATCAGGCATTTTTTGATGCCGGTGCGGACCGGTATCTGCTGCGTCATGAGACCGCGGACGAGGCGCATTATGGAAAACTGCATCCGGCAGAAATGTTCTGGAAACACCGCATGGACTGTCTGTGGGATTTAAAAGAAATCGGTTATCAGGTGGGATGTGGATTTATGGTCGGTTCGCCGGAGCAGACGGTGGATACGCTGTATGAAGATCTGCAGTTTATCCGGAAATTGCAGCCGCATATGGTAGGCATCGGTCCGTTTATTCCCCAGAAGGATACCCCGTTTGGCGAAAAAAAGGCAGGAACAATGGAAGATACGCTTCGGCTTTTATCCATTATCCGGCTGTTGCAGCCGCATGTGCTGCTGCCATCAACAACTGCACTGGGAACCATTCATCCGCTGGGCAGGGAAAAAGGAATTCAGGCAGGGGCAAATGTTGTGATGCCGAATCTTTCCCCGGTAGCAGTGCGGGAAAAATATAAATTATATGATAATAAAATCTGTACGGGAGATGAGGCGGCAGAGTGCCGGCACTGTATGGCGCGCCGCATGGAAAGTGTCGGATACAAAGTGGTCGTAAACCGTGGAGATTATCACTGATTCAGCAAAACGCACAAGAAGGAGAACGCATATGGGTGCAACATGGAATGAAACACCGTCTGCAAATCGTCTGCATATCGGTGTATTTGGAAAAACAAACAGCGGAAAATCTTCATTTATCAATGCTTTTACCGGGCAGGAGGTTTCCATCGTTGCAGATGTGGCGGGAACGACAACCGATCCGGTATACAAGGCAATGGAAATTTATCCGATGGGACCGTGCACGATTATGGACACGGCAGGATTTGATGATGAAAGCACGCTGGGAGAACAGCGCGTGGAACGGACGCGGCTTGCAGCCCAAAAAGCTGATCTGGCAATTATTGTTTTTTCTGCATGTCCGGTTTGCGGCGAATCCTATAAGGAAGAACTGAAATGGTACACCTGGTTTAAGGAGCGTAAAATTCCGGTTCTTCTGATCATTAACAAGGCGGACGTGGCGGATGCAGCACCTCTGAAAAACTATCTGAAAGAAAAAACAAAGGAAGATGCACTGGTAGTCAGTGCATTGACCGGAGCCGGTATGGAAAATGTCCGGGAGGCAATGAGCCGCAGAGTGCCGGAGAATTTTGGAAACCGTTTGATTACGGGAGATCTGGTCACGGAGGAAGATCTTGTGCTTCTTGTTATGCCACAGGATATTCAGGCACCGAAAGGACGTCTGATTCTGCCGCAGGTGCAGACGCTGCGGGAATTACTGGATAAAAAGTGTATGGTTATGAGTGTGACCACGGACAAACTGCTTCCGGCACTCAACATGCTGCAGCAGGCACCAAAGCTGATTATTACCGATTCCCAGGTGTTTGATTATGTATACCAGAATAAACCGGCGGAAAGTATGCTGACATCTTTTTCTGTGCTGTTTGCTGCATACAAAGGGGATCTGCCGTACTATATGGAAGGTGCCAGACAGATCGATGCAATGAACGAAAACTCTCACGTGCTGATAGCGGAATGCTGTACGCATGCCCCTTTGAGCGAGGATATCGGCAGGGTAAAAATTCCGCGTATGCTGCGGAAACGATTTGGAGAACGGCTAAGGATTGATCATGTGAGTGGCACGGATTTTCCACAGGATCTGGAAGGGTATGACCTGATCATTCAGTGTGGCGCGTGTATGTTTAACCGCAGATATGTAGTATCAAGAATCGACCGCGCAAAGGCACAGAACATTCCGATGACAAATTATGGGATTACAATTGCACATTTGACTGGAATTCTGGATAAAATTGTGCTAACATTGCGGTAACAGGAAAGAAGGGGATTATGGCATGAAGATTACAATTGCAAGAGAGTGCGGCTGTTATGGAGATGAAGTCGGACAGGTTCTGGCAGACAGACTGAATGTTCCACTTTACAATAAAAAGACATTAACAGAACTCGCAAAGAAAAAGGGAATTCTGGAGCATTATCCGGATTATTTCGGTGAGAATCCGGCAGGAACGCTTCTGGCAGTCATTGCGGAAGATGATGGGGAAGACAGTGTTGTGCACCGGACACCGAGGAAAGTTCTGGATGAACTGATTGGGGAGACATCATGTATTCTGATCGGCAGAGCTGGAAATTATGCGTACCAGAAGGAAAACGATGTGGTACGGGTGTTTTTAAGTGGTGACAGGGAATCCCGGATTCATCACCTGATGGAGAAGCATAAGGTGAAAAGGCATGAGGCGGAGGCCATCATTGAGAAGACGGAAGGCCGGCGGAAGCAGTATCATATGTATTATACCGGGGAGGACTGGGGGTACGCTGCAAATTATGATCTTTGCATTAATGATACGCGGTTTGGAATTGAAGGTACGGCAGATATCATTATGCAGTATGTAAAAGATTGCAACGCACAGGAAAAATAGGGAGAAGGATTTAAAAATGGGGATTGTATTTTATTAATACAATCCTTATTTTTGCCCCAAAAATCCTGAAAGGTGCTAAAATGGGAAAAGCGAAAGAAGGAGTTAAAAAATGAAGTATTTAAGACAACTATTGATGATTCTTATTTTCTCGTTTATCGGGGAAGTCCTGCACGCGGTGATTCCGATTCAGATGCCGGCAAGCATTTATGGTCTGGTGCTTTTATTTATTGCACTGATGACAGGACTGGTCAAATTGCCGCAGGTGCATGAAGCCGCGCGGTTTCTGATTGAGATTATGCCGCTGATGTTTATTCCGGCGGGTGTCGGGCTGATTGACAGCTGGGGAGAACTGCGGCCGATTCTGCTTCCGGTCATTGTTCTGCTGCTCGTTTCTACCGTACTGGTTATGGGCGTGTCAGGACAGGTTACACAGCAGATGATGCATCATGGAAAGAAAGAGGACAAGAATGAATAACTTTTTACAGAACTCTGTATTTTTCGGAGTATTTATCAGTATTATTACCTATGAGATCGGGGTATTGATCAAGAAAAAATTAAAGATCGCTATTTTTAATCCACTGTTGATTTCCATGGCACTGATCATTATTTTTCTGCTGATTTTTCATGTGGATTATGACACATACGAAAGTGGGGCGAAATACCTTTCGTATTTCCTGACACCGGCAACGGTTGCGCTGGCGGTACCTTTGTATGAGCAGATTGAGCCTCTTAAGAAAAACTGGAAGGCGATTCTTGCAGGAATTTTTGCGGGTGCCATGACCTCTGCGCTGTGTGTGCTGGTATTGTCACTGATTTTTAAATTATCACACAAACAGTATGTCACACTGCTTCCAAAGTCCATCACAACGGCGATCGGTATGGGATTGTCCGAAGAACTGGGCGGAATTGTAACCATTACGGTTGCAGTTATCATTGTCACAGGGGTGATTGGAAATATGTTTGCCGAGAGTATCTGTAAACTGTTTCACATTAGCGATCCGGTGGCAAAGGGCGTTGGAATCGGGTCTGCTTCGCATGCCATGGGAACATCAAAGGCAATGGAGATGGGAGAGATTGAAGGGGCAATGAGCAGTCTGTCAATTGCAGTCTCCGGTCTGATGACGGTTGTGGTATCGCTGATCTTTTCACATATTTATTAAGGGGGAAAAAGAGGGGGTTATGGCTTTACAATTTGTACTGGGAAGTTCGGGGAGTGGGAAAACAGAATACATCTATGAGCGTCTGGTGCGGCAGGCAGGGGAACATCCGAAGAAAAATTATCTGGTGATTGTACCGGAGCAGTTTACGATGCAGACCCAGCAGAAACTGGTGGAACTTGCACCGAATCATGCAATTATGAACATTGATGTGTTAAGTTTTAAGCGTCTGGCATACCGTGTGTTTGATGATATGGGGATGCAGGACATACAGGTTCTGGAAGAAACCGGAAAAAACCTGGTGCTGCGCAGGCTTGCACAGGAACAGGAGGAGACGCTTACCGTTCTTCGGGCAAATATGAACCGGATGGGATATATCGGGGAAGTAAAATCAATGATCTCAGAGCTGGTGCAGTACCGGATTTCACCGGAACAGCTGGTGGATCTGACGGAGGACAAAACAATCTCACCGGTACTTTCTGCAAAACTGCGCGACGTGGCAACCATGTATCGCGCTTTTTGTGATTTTATGAAAGATAGTTTTGTGACGGCGGAAGAGATATTAAATGTTCTGAAAAATCTTGTGCCGCAGTCGGAAACTTTGCGGGATGCGGTGCTGGTATTTGATGAGTTTACCGGTTTTACACCGATACAGAATGATCTCATGCGGGAATTGCTGCAGGTGACAGAGCATATTTACATTACGCTTACAATCGATGCTGCAGAAGATTTTTATCATTGCAGTGGAAATGAAGAATTATTTGCACTGTCCAAAAAAACGATTCTGTCTTTGATGAAGATGGCAGAAGAACTTCATGTGCAGGTGATGGAACCGGTGGTAATGACAGACAGTGCACACAAGCGTTTTAAGCTGGCTCCGGCACTGGCATTTATGGAACAGAATCTGTTTCGTCCCCGTCCGGCAAAATATACCAAGCCGGTAGAAGAAATCCATCTTGCCGCAGTAAAAAATCCACAGGAAGAACTGATTCTTGTGGCCAGGCAGATCAATGCGCTAATCAGACAGGGATACCGCTATCGGGAAATTGCTGTGGTGACGGGCGCAGTGGAAGCTTATCAGAGTTATATGGATCCGGTTTTTACGAAATATGAGATTCCATATTTTATGGATACGACCAAAGAAGTGTTATTTCATCCGTTCATTGAATGTATTCGTGCCGCGCTTGAAATTGTGGATACGAATTTTAGTTATGAGGCAGTCATGCGCTTTTTGAGGTGTGGATTCTGTGATATTGCGGAGGACGATCTGGACCGGCTGGACAGTTATCTGGTTGCAACCGGTATCCGCGGCAAAGCGGCGTGGAGCAGACGATGGGGGCATATGCCACGGCAGAAAACGCTTTACGATCTGGAACAGCTCGAAAAACTCCGGGAAAAAATATATGGGTATCTTGAGCCGTTTGCAGCAGTATTTGCCCGAAAAGATGCCCGTGTTTCGGATGGCATCCGGGCATTGTATCAGCTGCTGACACAGCTGGACACCCAGCATCAGTTATGGAACAGGGAACAGCAGCTTCTGGCGCAGGGAGAGGAAACCAGATCCCGGGAATATGCACAGATTTATACAATCGTGATGCAACTTCTGGAAAAATATAATCTATTACTGGGGGAGGAGCCATTGCAGATCCGGGATTTTACCGAAGTGCTGGAGGCAGGACTTTCCGCTGCAGACGTGGCTGTGATTCCACCGGGCTATGACAGTGTTACGATAGGAGATATCGAACGTACACGATTAAATCATATCAGGATTTTATTTTTTATCGGTGTGAACGACGGTATTATTCCGAAAGCGGCAAATGCCGGAGGAATTATTTCCGAATACGAAAGAGAACTTCTGGCAGAAAAAGTGGAGCTGGCACCGGGGGCAAGGGAGCAGGCATTTATTCAGCGCTTTTATTTGTACCGCAATCTTACCAAACCTTCAGAAAAATTATATGTCAGTTATGCAAAGGTTGACAGTGAGGGAAAAGCCATCCGTCCTTCTTATCTGACCGGAGTTTTGAGGAAACTGTTTCCGACACTGAAATTGCAGGAACCGGAGCATATGGAGGCGCATACAGATTTTTATACCAAAGAGGCTGCCGAAGATTATCTCGTCTTCGGACCGCACGAAGAAGCCTGGTATGCGCTTGCCCGCTGGTTCCTGCAGGAGAATGATATGCAAAAGCAGGAGAAGATCCGTAAACTTCTGCATGCGCCGTATACACGGTATGAGGGAGAGCCAATCAGCCGGGCGGTTGCGCTTGCACTGTACGGAAGACATCCGTACGGAAGTATTACGCGGCTGGAACGGTTTGCCGCCTGTGCATATGCACATTTTCTGCAATACGGGTTAAAACTTACGGAGCGTGAGACCAGTGCATTTGAGAGTGTGGATATGGGAAATATCTATCATACGGCCTTAGAACGCTACAGCCGGAAGTTGGAACAATCGGAATATGACTGGTTTGTGGTGCCGGATGCCGTGCGCCGGCAGATGGCAGAGAATGCCATGCAGGAGGCAATTGCCGGGTATCCGGGTATGGCGGTCTGCGATACGGCAGAAAATGCCTATCAGAGAAAACGGATGCTTGCTATTTTTGACCAGACGGTCTGGGCATTGACCAGACAGGTGCGTGCGGGGCAGTTTGTACCGGAAAAATTTGAGGTGACATTTGACGAACTGGAGGGAAAGGAAAGTCTCGAGTACCGGTTATCGAATGATGTGACCATGCGGTTGGAAGGAAGGATTGACCGTCTGGATACCTTTGAAGATGAAAATAAAATTTCGATTAAAGTAATAGACTATAAATCCGGAAATACAAAGTTCGATCTGATCCGTGTGTACCGTGGACTGCAGCTGCAGCTGGTGGTTTATATGGATGCGGCGATGGAAATGCTGCGGGGACAGCATCCGAAAAAAGAAATCCTTCCCGGGGGAATTCTCTATTATCACATTGATGATCCGGTACTCGAATCGGATACTCCATTGTCAGACGAAGAGGCCGAGCAGGCGCTGCTTTTCGCACTGCGTCCGGATGGACTGGTGAATTCCGGAGAGGAAATCTATCGTGCCATGGATCAGAATTTTGAGGGAAAATCGCAGATGATCCCCGTGGAAATCAAGAAAAACGGTGAAATTTCCACAGCGCGTTCAAAAGTGGCATCGACGGAAGAGTTTGCGGTGATTACCCGCTATGTAGAGCACGAGATCCGGCAGTGTGGAGAGGCCATCTATGCGGGAAATATTTCGGTGAATCCTTACCGGAGTGATATAGAAACCAGCTGTACCTATTGTCCATATGCATCGGTGTGCGGGATGGATGCAAAAATTCCGGGATATGAATACCGGCAGTTTGCATCCATGAAAAAAGAAGAAGTGCTTGACCAGATGCAGACAGAGCTTGCCAGAAACAGGGGAAAGGAGGAGCGATCAGATGAAATGGACGAAGGAACAGCAGAACGTCATTGATTTCAGAAACCGGGATATTCTCGTCTCGGCGGCAGCGGGATCGGGAAAAACAGCGGTGCTTGTGGCACGTATTATCCAAAGGATTCTCGACCCGCAGAATCCGGTTGATATCGACCGGCTTTTGGTTGTGACATTTACGAAGGCAGCGGCGGCGGAGATGCGGGAGCGTATCGGGGCTGCCATTGAGGCAGAATGTGAAAAAGATCCCCAAAACACGCATTTGCGCAGACAGTCGGCACTGATTCACAATGCCATGATCACAACGATTGACAGTTTCTGCCTTTTTGTGGTACGGAATCATTTTGAAGAGATCAGTCTGGACCCGAATTTCAGGATTGCAGATGAAGGAGAGATCCGGCTGCTGGAGCAGGACGTGCTGGAGCAGGTGTTTGAAGATAACTATGCGCGGCAGGAAAAGACGTTTCTTTCACTGATCGATGCCTATGCCGGAAAAAGAAACGACCACGGGGTGCGGGAGATGGTGGCAAAGATTTACCGGATGTCTTTGAGCAGTCCGTGGCCGCAGGCGTGGATGAAAAAACTCACCGAACCGTATCAGGTGGAACATGCACAGGAACTGGTGCAGACAGAGATGCTTGAGGACATTGCGGAACATGCCAGGCTTTTGTTGTGTGACATGTGCACACAGATGACACAGGCACTGCAGTTGTGTAATGAGCCGGATGGACCGCAGGCATATGCAAAGACACTGGAAGCGGATCTGACGCAGCTGCAGCAGGCAGAAAATCTGCAGGGATATCTGCAGGTACAGACATTTTTAAATGGTCTGGTCTTTGGAAAATTGTCACCGATCCGCAAATTCTCCGGGGATGTCAAAAAAAAGGAAACGGTCATGGAGATCCGGTCGGATGTGAAAAAAGAAGTGGAAACGCTGCAGAAAAAATATTTTGCGATGGATCTGGAGACACTTCTTTTGCAGCAGAAACGCTTGTGTCCGTTTCTCGAAGAGCTGGTAAGGCTGGCACTTGAATATACACAGGCAATGGAAACGGCAAAACGAAAGAAGAGAATTGTTGACTTTGCCGATATTGAGCATTTTGCTCTGCGGATTCTCGTGGACGAAAAAACAAAGCAGCCACGGCATACCGCAGAAGAATTCCGCAGACATTTTGCAGAAATCATGATTGATGAGTATCAGGACAGCAACCAGGTACAGGAAGAGATCATGCGTGCGATTTCCATGGAGCCGGAAGGCGGGCATAATCTGTTTATGGTGGGAGATGTCAAGCAGAGCATCTATCGGTTCCGGCTTGCACGCCCCGAACTTTTTATGGATAAATATGCATCTTTTTCGACGGAAGAGAGTCTGCAGCCTGTCTCTTATACACATCTCCGAGCCCACGAGACATGCGCAGATCTCG
>ENA-OYZZ01000901-OYZZ01000901.1-human-gut-metagenome-genome-assembly--contig:-NODE-901-length-11830-cov-7.370021_pt1 | contig 11830 bp, 9 predicted proteins | sample MGYA00244199_ERZ653482 | MGnify/ENA primary metagenome ERZ653482 (study PRJEB26926, sample SAMN06165036) | human gut metagenome | biome: ENVO:00009003; feature: ENVO:2100002; material: ENVO:00002003...
GCAGTACATCGAGCTCTCCCAGAACGGCGACAAGTCTCTCGCCTTCGTGAGTGAGCAACTTTCGAAGTAAGTAACGCCCAGGGCCAGCCGACCATCCAAGACCGGCTGGCCCTTCGATTTAGACGATTGGATCATCATGTCCGTTAATCCTGCTAGCGTCACCAACCCGCCCGCGCAGTTTCCCGAGGACTTTGTCTTTGGCGGCGCCACCGCTGCCTACCAGGTAGAGGGCGAGACCCGCACTCACGGTAAGGGCAAGGTTGCCTGGGACGACTTTCTGGAGGCCCAGGGGCGCTTCTCCCCCGATCCCGCTTCGGACTTCTACAACCTGTACCCCGTCGACCTGGAGCTGTGCGAGGAGTTCGGCATCAACGGCATTCGTCTCTCCATCGCCTGGAGCCGCATCTTCCCCAACGGCACCGGCGAAATCAACCCCGAGGGCGTCCAGTTCTACCACGATCTCTTCGCCGAGTGCCACAAGCACCACGTTGAGCCGTTTGTCACGCTGCATCACTTCGATACGCCGCTTCCCCTCTTTGAGAAGGGCGACTTCCTCAACCGCGAGACCATCGACGCCTTTGTGGACTTTGCCACCTTCTGCTTTAAGGAGTACGCCGACCAGGTGACCTACTGGTTCACCTTTAACGAGATCTGGGCCGACGCCTCCAACACCTACATCGAGGGCACCTTCCCCGGTGGCGTCAAGGCGCATCTGGCCGAGGCCTTCCAGTGCGAGCACAACATGATGCTCGCCCACGCCAAGGCAGTACTGGCCTTCCACAACGGCGGTTTTAAGGGCAAGATCGGCGTTATCCAGTCGCTGGAGTTTAAGTATCCGCTCAACGAGAACGACCCCGCCGACATCAAAGCCGCCAACAACGAGCACGTGCTGCAAAACCAGTTTTTGCTCGACGCCACCTTCCGCGGCGACTACGCACCCGACACCCTCGAGTGCGCCAACCGCCTGGCCGCCGTCTCGGGCGGCACCATCGAAATCCTGGACGAGGACCTCAAGATTATGCGCGAAGCCGCGCTTTACAACGACTACCTGGGCGTTAACAACTACCAGTGCCGCTTCTTGAAGGCTTACGATGGCGAGAACGACCTGCACCACAACGGCACGGGCGAAAAGGGCACCGGCCGCTGGCGCGTTAAGGGCATTGGCGAGCACGTGAACAAACCCGGCATCCCTACCACCGACTGGGACTGGATCATCTATCCCGAGGGCCTGTTCGATCTGCTCGTCTACATTAAGCAGCGCTACCCCAACTACAAGCAGATCTTCATCACCGAAAACGGCATGGGCTACAAGGACCCCTACAAGGACGGTTTTGTGGACGACCAGCCGCGCATCGACTACATCGAGCAGCACCTGCGCTGGCTGCTTAAGGCCATGGAGGTGGGTGTCAACGTGGGCGGTTACTTCCTGTGGAGCCTGCAGGATCAGTTCTCCTGGACCAATGGCTACAACAAGCGTTACGGCTTCTTCTACGTTGACTTTGAAACCCAGAAGCGCACGCCCAAGGCAAGCGCATACTGGTATAAGCACGTGGCGCAGACCCGTCGTCTGGACTAGCGACTGGCGGGGTTGCCCGCTCACACAACCTGTCCCCATTTCTCAGCCGGGGGCGGCACGTCACACGACGCGCCGCCCCCGGCCTTTTTTGGGCAGACCGTACCGCACGTTTGTCTCAATCTGTAACATCTAGCCGAGTTTTTCGCTCCAAGCTGTTACAGATCGAGACAAACAGAACGCCCGAGCAGAAAGATCTCAATCTGTAACATCTAGCTGAGATTTTCGGCCCTACCTGTTACGGGTTGAGATGAACGAGCCGAGCACGTCTACGCCCGCAGGTCTTTCACGCTGGAACGCTCGACCAACACGCCCGAGACGAGCGTACGGCTTCTGGAGCTCGGGGCTTCCAGACCTGCGACGACCTCATTAAGCGCACGGACGCCCAGCTCGCGGTGGCGGAACTTCACCGACGTCAGAATCGAGTTGGGAATCGTCTTGTAGAGCTCATCGTCGAAGCCGATCACGGACACGTCGTCGGGCACACTGAGCCCTTTGTCACGTAGAGCCATCATCACGCCGTTTGCCATGCAGTCGTTAGCAGCGAGGACCGCCGTGCAATCGGGTTTATCGGCAAGCACAAGGCCCGCGGCATAGCCACTATCCGCATTCCAATCGCCTTGCAGAGGCTCGGGCGGCTCAATGCCATGCGCCTCGAGTGCCGCTCGCCAACCTTTCATACGGCACTGGCTCGACAGCGCTTCTTTCTTACCAGAGACGAAGTACACGTTCTTGTGCCCGTGATTCAAGAAGTACTCGCACGCCATGCGCGCGCCGCCCTCTTGGTCGTCACTGACGGTGGAGCAGGTAGGATGTTCCATCGGTGTGATAACCACCGTCTTGAGGTCTTTCGGTGCCTCAAAAGTATCAAAGTCATCGACCATCTGACGCAGGTTGAAGATCATGCCATCAACAGGCAGCTGCGACATCCTACGCGCCGCTTCGGCAAGGGTCATCTTCTCCCCCGCCCGCTTTTTGATCATCGTGAGCGCAAAGCCGCGTTCTTCGGCGGCATCTGCGATACCGTCAATCATGTCCACGGCACCGCCCGACAAGTGGAACAGTACCACGCCGATGCACCCGTAACGGCCCAACTTGAGCGAACGCGCGGCAAAGTTGGTTCGAAACCCGAGCGCCTCCATGGCCGCATGGACCCTATCGCGTGTCGACTCTCGCACGCTATCGGGCTCGTTGATCACACGCGAAACCGTCTTGAGAGAAACACCCGCAGCAATCGCCACATCGTTCATTGAGACATTTTTCTTGTCCATCGTTGCCACTACTTCTCCAGTCGGTTTTGCATCGCTTGTTTTTTTGTGTTCTAGCATACACTACCTGCCTGACTGATAAATCAGCCGTTTATCGGACGATATCGACCGTTCACCTGTAAATCCTTGTTGCTCTTCGAAAAATGTCTTACGTTGTCATTAACGAAATGACAACGTTGTCATTTAGCAATGCCTTCCTTAAGCAGGAAGGTTTCCGGGCAGTCCTGACCATCCATCGACGACCAGTTCCATCCACATGCATCGCGCATCAAGTAGCAAAGGAGCTCTATGGACGCCATCGTAAAGATGCTCGAAAAGCATCAACCGTTCTTCGAGAAGATCTCGAGAAACATCTACCTCCAGGCCATCAAAGACGGATTCCTTGGGTGCATGCCCATCGTCCTTACCTCTTCGATCTTTCTGCTGATCGCCACCCTTCCCGGCGTAGTTGGAATCACGTTGCCCCAGCCGCTCATCGACTGGTGCAACAAGCTGTACAACTTCACCATGGGCGTCATGGGCATCATGGTTGCCGGCACCACCGCCAAGAACTTTACGGCTTCCATGAATCGTCGCATGCCCGCCGGCAAGGTGCTCAACGACGGCTCCACCATGGTTGCCGCCCAGTGCAGCATGCTGCTGCTCGCTGTTACGCAGTTCACCACCAAGTTCAACGGCTCCGAGCTTTCTGTCTTCGATTGCACCAGCATGGGTACGCGCGGTCTGTTCTCGGCCTATATCGCCGCGTTCATTACCGTGTGGGTCTATAAGTTCTGCGTCTCGCGCGATCTGACCATTAAGCTGCCCAAGGAGGTTCCGGGCGCCATCGCTCAGAACTTCCGCGACATCATCCCCTTTGGCGGCGCTGTCATCATCTGCGGCATCATCGATGTTGTCGTGCGCAACCTCATGGGCGTTCCGTTCTCCGAGCTGCTCATCAAGCTGCTCTCCCCGCTCTTCACTGCGGCAGAAACCTATCCTGGCCTTATCCTTATCCAGGCGGCCACCGCGTTCTTCTGGTTCATCGGTGTCCACGGCCCTTCGATCGTCCAGCCGGGCATCGACCCCATCCGTCTTGCCAACCAGGCCGAGAACCTGCAGGTTCTGCTGGCCGGTGGCCACCCCGCCCACTCCCTCACCTTTAACATGTCGCTCGTGGGTGAGTTCGGCGGCACCGGCGCCACGTTCATCGTGCCGCTTCTGCTGATTCTCTTTATGAAGTCCAAGCAGCTCAAAGCCGTCGGTAAGGCCTCAATTGTTCCTGTTGCCTTCGCCGTCAACGAACCGCTGCTCTTTGGCGCGCCGATGATCCTTAACCCCTACATGCTCATCCCCTTTGTTGCCGCCGGCTGCGTCAACGTAAGTGTTGCCAAGTTCTTTATCGACAACGTGGGCATGAACGGCTTCTCCTTCGTGGTGCCTTGGGCTACCCCTGCCCCCATCGGCATCTTCATCACCACGAACTTCCAGCTTATCGCCCTGGTATTTGTCGCGATCATCATCTTGCTGGACGCCATCATCTACCTGCCGTTCTTGAAGGCATACGATAAGCTGCTCTGCGACCAGGAGGCCGAGCGCGCCGCCGAGCTGGGTCTCGAGTCCGATGGTGCTGCCACCATCACCGCCAGCACCTCTGCGCCCGCTGTCGAGCAGACCGCCGCTTCCGTCGAGCCGACCGCCGCTGCCGCCGACAGCAAGCCTGTCGCCGATCAGCCCGAGCCCGCAGCCGACGCATCCGCTAAGAAGGATGTCGATGGCCTGAAGGTCCTCGTCCTGTGCGCCGGCGCCGGCACCTCTGCCATGCTCGCCAACGCCATCAAGGAAGGTGCTGCGCAGACCGGAGAGAACATCGCTTCCTCCGCAGGCGCCTATGGCCAGCACACTGCCATCATGGATCAGTACGACGTTATCGTGCTCGCCCCGCAGGTTCGTAGCTACTACAACGACATGAAGGCCGACACCGATCGCCTGGGCATTAAGCTGCTCGCTCCCCGCGGTAAGGAATATATCGACCTTACTCGCGACCCCGCTGGCGCCATCAAGTGGCTCCGCGAGAACCTCGACTAGTTCCTCCCTCTGTTGGTGCCCGGATTCCCGGTTCGGGCACCTCTCCCTATTCGTATCCCACAGAAAGGATGACTCATGACCAACCCCATGCAATTCCCCGACGGCTTTGTGTTTGGCGGCGCCACCGCTGCTTACCAGGTTGAGGGCGAGACCCGTACGCACGGCAAGGGCAAAGTGCCCTGGGACGATTTCCTGGCTGCTCAGGGTCGCTTCTCCCCCGATCCCGCAAGCGATTTCTACAACAAGTACCCGGTCGATATCGACCTGTGCCAGCGCTTCGGCATCAACGGTATCCGCGTCTCCATCGCTTGGAGCCGCATCTTCCCCAGCGGCACTGGTGAGATTAACCCCGAGGGTGTTGCCTTCTATCACGAGCTCTTTGCCACCTGCAATAAAGCCGGCGTTATCCCCTATGTCACGCTCGATCACTTCGATACGCCCGAGGCCTTTTACCAGAACGGCGGCGAGGGCTTCCTGACGCGCACGACGATCGACGCCTTTGTCGAGTACGCCAAGTTCTGCTTTGCCGAGTTCACCGAGGTCAAGCACTGGTTTACCTTTAACGAGATTCCCGCGACCGCCGAGGGCAGCTTTATCGTCGGCAACTGGCCGCACGGCGAGAAGTATCGCCTGGACAAGGCTTTCCAGCTCATGCACAACATGATGGTGGCCCACGCCAAGGCTGTCGTCGCCTTCCATGAAGGCGGCTTTGAGGGCGAGATCGGCATTGTCCAGAACCTGGAGCCCAAGTATCCCCTCGATCGCAACAGTGCTGCCGACTGCGAGGCAGCTCGCATGGCCGATGTCATCAACAACCGCTGGGTGCTCGACGCCACTTTCCGCGGCCACTATACAGCCGACACCATGGAAGCCGCAACCAAGCTGGCCCATATCGCCGGCGGCGAGCTCGACGTCCGTGACGAGGACATCGCCGCGCTGACCGCCGCGCTCCCCTACAACGATTGCCTGGGCGTCAACACCTACAAGTGCCAGTTCCTGCGTGCTGCCGAGGGCGAAAACGACATCAACCACAATGGCACCGGCGACAAGGGATCCTCGCGCTGGTTCCTCAAGGGTGTGGGCGAGTCATGCGTGCGCGAAGGCGTACCCACCACCGATTGGGACTGGATTATCTATCCCGAGGGCCTCTACGACCTGCTGCTGCGCATTAAGAACGATTACCCCAACTACAAGAAGATCTACATCACCGAGAACGGCATGGGCTATAAGGACGACTTCGAGGACGGCTTTATCGACGACGCCCCTCGCATCGACTACATGCGTCAACATCTCGCATGGATCCTCAAGGCAATCGACGGCGGCGTAAACGTCGACGGCTACTTCGTGTGGTCGCTGCAGGACCAGTTCTCCTGGACCAACGGCTATAACAAGCGCTATGGCCTGTTCTACATCGACTTTGAGACCCAGAAGCGCTATCCCAAGGCGAGCGCGTACTGGTACAAGAACGTCGCGGAGACCGGCCTGCTTATGGCCTAACTTTTGCCGCATACCCCCTGTCGGCCGCATGCGAATCCCTCCACGGGTTCGCATGCGGCCTTTTTTGTTTTGGCTCGACCCGAGCAGGCCGTTTGTCTCGATCTGTAACATCTAGTCGAGTATTTCGGCCCTACCTGTTACAGATCAAGACAAACGAGCGGCCCGAACTTGAAGATCTCGATCTGTAACACGTAACCGAGTATTCCGGCCCTAGCTGTTACAGATCAAGACAAACAGAACGCCCGAGCAGAAATATCTCAATCTGTAACACGTAGCCCACTTTCGACCGTCTACCTGTTACAGATCAAGACAATAAGATAGTCAAATCCAAACTTTCCAAGCAGTTATGAAGCATGGTTTCTAGTTTTCGGTATCACGAACATACTTTCGGTATCATTTAATGGTATTATGATATCGAAAGTATGTTCGTGATACCGAAAGGAGCCGCATGCGCCAGTTCGATTACACCACAGTCCCAGCGGAACTCGAAGCAACTCCAATCACCAACCTCCTCCTCTCGATACGCGAGCATAAAGGCCGACAGCTTGCTCTGAGTCAAGTCAAACCCGAGCTTCTATCGTCCCTAATGGAGGAGGCTAAGATCCAAAGCACCCGATCCTCCAACGGACTTGAAGGAATTGTTACCACCCAAAAAAGACTCAAAGCGATCATGGCGTATTCCGCCAAGCCAAGCTCCCGCGCAGAGGAAGAAATCGCTGGATACCGAGATGTGCTGTCGCTTATTCACGAGCAACACGATTCCATTCCCGTAACGCCATCGGTCATTCTGCAGTTGCATCGTGACCTCATGGCGCACACGGCAATCTCGTATGGAGGCCATTGGAAGGATAGCGATAACGAAATCGTCTCCATTGACGATCAAGGTAATCGATTTGTGCGCTTTAGGCCCCCTTCGGCTCTAGCAACCCCGGGACTTATTAAAGAAGCCTGCCAGTCCCTCAACGATGCTTTATCTCGCCAAGTTTGCGATCCCCTCCTTATATCGCTCCGCTTTATCTTCGATTTTGTCAGTATTCATCCCTTCAACGATGGCAATGGCAGGATGAGCCGGCTCCTTACAACGCTGCTACTCGAAAAGACTGGATACGACGTTGCGCGTTACATCAGCATCGAACGACTTATTGAAGACAACAAAGCGCTTTACTACAACGCCCTCGCTGCAAGCTCCACTGGATGGAATGAAAATCAAAACACCGAAGCACCCTTTATCCGTTTCATGCTCGGAACAACCCTGGCCGCCTACCGACAGCTCGAACAGCGTACCTTAATTGAATCAAGCACTCGTCCCATGTCGAAGCAAGCGCGCATCGCCGTTCTATTTCAACAGAGACCCGGCGTCATTAAGAAATCAGACATCCGATCCAACTGCCCCGATATCAGCGAGGTTACCGTTAAACGAACCCTCAGTCAGCTTGTTAGTTGCAGCGCAATCGAAAAAACAGGGGCGGGTCGTTCGACGGGCTACATACTCAAAGACGTCCATGCTCTAGAACTATTCTTGCAATCCACAATACCCGATAGCGAGGCCGCAATAACAAAAGAGGCCCCAAAGGATAAGCTCCTTGAACGTGTAAGCCACGCCGAGGATGAAAGCAGAGAGGGGCTCTATGAAGACTACGATTCATTCTCAAGGGACATAAAGACGAAATACGGAGTCTAGTCATATCCCAGAATAGCCTCATCCTTGTTGCCCAAAATTATTTGCGCGTCATTTTAAAGCGGTACCCCTGCGCCGGCTGGGGGGGCAGAAGTATCGTCTGCCGATCCTGCTGGAGTCGGCAATCAGATAGCGCGCATCGGCCTTGCTAAAGGCGAGCTGCTGGATGCGGCCCTCGTCCATGTTGGACGTGGACACGTCGCCATCCAGAATGCCGTTGGCACCGATAAACGCCGTGTCAATCCCTAGTGCGCGCAGGGCATCCTCGGCCATGGGGCCCACAAAGGCGGCGGTGCGGCGACGGTACATGCCGCCCACCAGGCACAGCTCGCAATCCTCGCGCGCCTCGAGCAGACTAAAGACCGAAAGCGAATTGGTCACATAGATGGAAGGCAGTTTGTCGGTGACTCGGAGAGCGCCAATGCGATCTCACGACGGTTGCGTTCATTGTCTCAATTAGATACTCAACGAAATACGGCCCCGCAGCTCAATAAGCTGCGGGGCCGTACTATACACCGACGAATTAACGACGGAGTGCATCCACTATTTGGCCAGCTCCTGAACGATCCAGTCAATTGCACCTTCGGGATCGTTGGTAAGGTCGATATACTCCTTGCCCCTTGTGGTGAGCAGTTTAATTCCAAGGCGATCGGTATCGGCCTTCATAGCGTCATAGTACATGCGTGCCTGGGGCGCCAGAACAATCACGTTGTACTGATCCATCGTCTCATAGTGGCTTCCGTACGCACCGGACTGAGAAACCAGATCGACACCCTTAGCAGCGGCACCTTCGCGAAGAGCATTTGCCAAGAGAGTCGAAGTGCCGGCACCCTGGCAAAGCACAAGCACGCGGATCTGCTCCGCCTTGTCCTTTACCGCCTCGAGAGCTTTTGCGACATTTTCCTGTGCGGCAATAGCATCTGCATCCGAGTTTCCTGCAGTCTCCTTTGCAGACTCTTCCAAACAAAGCTGATGGTCATACGCCTTGCAGAACGGATAGTAAATCACAAAGTCAACGACCAACAGCACTGCCATCAATACGAGAGAACGCAGATCGAGACCCGTGGTGAGGAACGCACCGATTGGGCCGGGAAGCGCCCACGGCATGGTATACATGGGGGCGTTCATTCCAATGACGTCAATGAAAAATTTACCGATAATGGCGTTGACCATAGGAGCCACTAGGAAGGGCACGAACATATAGGGATTGAGAACAATCGGCATACCGAAGATAACGGGCTCGTTAACTCCAAAAATCACCGGGATAATCGATGCCTTGCCCATGGCTTTAAGCTGCTTGGAACGCATAAACATGATCAGGATAATAGGAACGATGAACGTGCAGCCAGAACCGCCCAGACCGCCGATGAAGCTTGTAAAGTCCTGCGTAAGAGCAATTGACGGGTGTCCACCTGCTTGGAAAACCTCAAGATTGGTAACGGTATTGCCGTAGAGCGCAGCATTGATCGGACTCATGACAACCGAAGCACCGTGGATACCCATAAATTGGAAAAGTGCGACCGCGCCTTCGATAAGCGCCATGCCAGGATAGGTGTCGACCGCGGAGAACAGCGGCGAGATGAGAGCGGATACCAAATTGGCGAACGGCACAGCAAGCAGCTTGCGGCTCGCAAGATCGATAAAAGCGCACGCAAGGATCGAAAACCCAAATGCAAAATATCGCGAAAACTCTGCGCAATAGAGCCAGGGACCTCTTTGGGAAGCTTGATCGTCACATTATGGCTAATGCACACCTTATAGATATTAACGGTCAAGAATGCGGCTACGAACGCAGCGAGAAAACCCTTGGTTCCCATATAGCCGGTTTCAAAAACAGATGTATCTGCTCCGCCAATCGAGACAACATCGTTCGTCACCGATAGCAAGAGCATGCCGCACATGGCACAAACCATGCACGAGGTGGGGTTGAGAGATTTACCCGAAGGCATGCGACGGTTCATCGACATGGCAAGTGAGCTCGCCGTGGTGCCGGCCACCATAATGCCAAGAAGTCCCATGGTATATGCATAGATTTTATTGAAGAAATCCAGCACCTCAGACGGAAGCGTGATGCCTACATAGGCAGGAAGCGTCGAAAGAAGAAGGAACAGGCTCGAGAACAGCACAATTGGCATATTCGAGAGAAAGCCATCCTTAATCGCCACCAGATAAATGTTCCTCGAGATTTTGTCGAAGAGGGGCTGGTGTTTTTCAAGGAATTTGACGATAGCGTCCATAACACATCCTTTCATGATTCCCGGGCACACAACGATTTATCCGGACTCAACCGTCGTCGTCCCCGTTTGTATCCACTTATGTAAGTGAATACGTTCTTGTGCGAAATGTAATATCATTTGCGCGATTTATCATAACCAATTCTTTTTCCGCTTTGTCGATATGTCAAGAATTCAAATACTTATTCTGTGAACGGTAGTTGATTAATTTAAGGTTTTCCCAGCTAAAGGCTATTTTTTCCGAGCAATACAATAAGCTTGCAACCGTTCACCGATTGGATATAACATATTGAATATATTGTTGTAACAATATTAGAGACAATGTCACAAGCCTGTCGTTCTAGTCAAAGGAAGTAACAATGCCCAAACGATTACTGAACATGTCCGCATCCGATTTTGCCGCCACGTCACCCATGGATCTAAAGCAGGCAATTCTGGCTTCCGAGGGACGTACCATCATGGCGGAAAACGTACCCTCTTCCCAATTTCTCGGCGGCGTTACTAATGCAGAAATCGAACGTGCCGCAGGTGCCGACCTGCTTCTGTTTAACGCGCTCGATGTGTTCGATCCAGTTATTGCCGGTATTCCAGATGATCTCAATGAAAACCCGGTCACTTGGGTGAAGCGAGCATGCGGAAGGCCCATTGGCGTCAATCTGGAGCCAGTTGATAACGAGGCAGAGATGTCTGAATCCCGTACGGAAATCCCCATGGGTCGTCGCGTCTCTCCCAAGACCTTAGAAAAGGCTAACGAACTCGGATTTGATTTTATCTGCCTGACGGGCAACCCTGGAACCGGCGTCTCCAACGATGCAATCGCCCATTCGATTAAACTCTCCAAAGAGCATTTCAATGGCCTGGTCATAGCCGGAAAAATGCATGGAGCGGGCGTTGCAGAACCTGTCATGACGCTCGAAATTGCGCGCAAGTTTGTTGACCTCGGCGTCGATATCCTTCTCGTACCAGCCCCCTACACCGTCCCTTGCTTCCAAGAAGCAGACCTGCGCGCCATCGTAGACTTTGTACGATCCCACAACGTAGGCAAGTCAATTGAAGAGAAGGTTCTCGTCATGGCGGCGAACGGGACGAGTCAAGACTCCTGCGACAGCGAGACCATTAAGAAAATAGGCCTTGCAGCAAAAGCAGCCGGCGCTGACCTCCAACATATCGGGGACTCCATGAACGGTATTTGCCTGCCCCAGAATATCTTCACGCTCGGACAAGCCCTTCGTGGATACAGGCATCAGATCGTCATGCTGAGCCGCTCTGTGATACGTTAAGGTTACCTTGCCCACGTTACATCCCGACTGAGGCAACCATCAGGTATAACCAACATGCAAACTGAGGCTCTAATGCTCGATACACACGAAAAACGGCCACTCTATTTACAGCTCACCGACGCGCTGCTCAAGCAGATCGTCGATGAATATCAAGCAGACGATAAACTTCCAACAGAAATGGAACTCTGCGACGAATACGCCCTGTCTCTTATACACATCTGACGCTGCCGACG
>ENA-OYZZ01000907-OYZZ01000907.1-human-gut-metagenome-genome-assembly--contig:-NODE-907-length-11777-cov-4.387647_pt1 | contig 11777 bp, 8 predicted proteins | sample MGYA00244199_ERZ653482 | MGnify/ENA primary metagenome ERZ653482 (study PRJEB26926, sample SAMN06165036) | human gut metagenome | biome: ENVO:00009003; feature: ENVO:2100002; material: ENVO:00002003...
ATAAGAGACAGGTCACTACAAAGATTGTTGTCATTACTAAAGTTTTCATACCGTTATTGTTTTATTAGTTCTTTATTTTGTTTTTCGATAATCATTTATCGTTTTTCGATATGCAAATAAAAGACCTTTTTTGGCTATGACAAAGAAAAACAGAAAATATTTATCGAAAAACAATAAAAAAAACGCGTTTTACGATAAATATACAGAAAGCAAACACTTCAAACGGGAAAATACATAGAACTGCAAGGAGATAAATGACCTTATCGCCTTATGTTTATAAAGCAAGAATGGATTTAATCTCCACCTCGTCACGGTGAAGCTGGGCAATAAGTTCTTCTATACTGTCGAATTTCAGTTCAGGACGGGTGCGGCGCACAAAGGAAAGACGCATCGGCTGCTGATAAATGTCAGCATCAAACCGGAATATATGGACCTCAATACTGCGATCGGGGCCGTTCTCCAACGTAGGTCGGTAGCCAATGCTTAGCATACCGCCGTACTCCTTGCCTTCAACACAGACACGGACGGCATACACACCATCGCAGGGAATCAGCTTGTCAGAATCGGAAACACGGAGATTAGCCGTAGGAAAACCTATTTTACGCCCCACTTGATAGCCGCCGACAACCGTACCGTCCAAAAAGAAATCATATCCCAGATACTCGGCAGCTTCCGAAACGTTTCCCTCCAGCAACAGACCGCGAATAGCCGAGGAGCTGACAGTAACCTCCGTTACCGATGTCTCCTTACTATAAGAATACGCGCGCGCAAGAAGCACCTCCATACCCAATTCGCGACCATAGTGCACATAGTCTTCAAAACCCTCGCTGCGGTTATGCCCGAAACGATGGTCGTATCCTACTACCAAAGCTTGTATCTGATAGCGATCCTTCAGTATGGACATGAATTCCCGTGCCGAAAGCCGGGCTATTTCAGGAGTAAAATCAAGCATCATGCAATAATCCACCCCAGTCTTGGCAAGCAGGGAAACTTTCTCATCACAAGTGGTCAATAACTTCGGATGATAATCGGCCTGCATCACTTTACGCGGATGTACCGGAAAAGTCACGACCGACGAAGCAAGCCCACGCCCGGCAGCTACCGCACACACTTGCTCTATCAGGTAGCGGTGTCCCCGATGTACTCCGTCAAAGAAACCGATAGTGGCTACACTTGGACGGGAACCAATGTCCGATGTTTCACAAAACAACTGCATGTCTCCAATCCTCGTGGGCCTTTGGCGTATAGGTAGAAATACCCAACGCCTCCGCTGTCCGGCAATTGGCCTCAGAATCGTCAATGAAAAGAGTCTCGTTGGGAAGAATACCGGTCTCATCCAGTACTTTCTGAAATATATCGGCATCCGGTTTTGCCATCTTCATCTCATAAGAGAGATAGATATGCTCAAAAAAGTCCTCCGCACGGAAAGCCTTGTAGCGAAACGCGTGCAGACACGACCATTGCCAATGGATTTCATTGGTGTTGCTCAGCAGATAGACCACATATTTTTTGCGCAGTTCCAACAGTAAATCCAATTTAAAAGTAGGAATACTCACTAGGAAACTGTTCCAGGCGTCATCTATCTGGGCATCAGTCACCGGTTTCCCTATCTTTCCACGAATCACTTCCCGGAACTCCGCACTGGTAATCAACCCTTTTTCATATTTCTGGAAGAAATCCTGCTGGTGATAGAGGTCCAACATGACTTCCACGTCCGGCAATCCCAGCTTTCTGAAATTCTCTAAACAGCGCTGGCGGTCCAAATCAATCAGAACTCCGCCAAAATCAATAATAAGGTTCTTGATTCCTCTTCTTTTCATCACTATTTCTGTGTAAAACGTCGGATAAGGCGAACCAGTTCACCTATCCACAAAACAAACGAGGTAGAAACGACAATCGTCATCCAAGTCATAAAATCGAGCGGCACTGTGCGGAATACAGCTCCACCAAACTGTACAATCAGTATCTGTCCGCCCAAAATGGCAAGTATAATCAGCTCCATGCCATAAGATTTAGAAATGCCCTTGAACGCCGAGTCCGAAGTGCCGAACACACGTGCATTGAACAAGTTCCAGAACTGAAGCATAACAAAGAACGTGAAGAACACAGTCAACCGATAGGTAGTCATCCCCCCCTCTTCACTGTTAAACCAGAAGAGCATTCCCATAAGTAACACCAGGAAGGCAGTCCCCATTCCCAGAATGTAATACCTCATGGACTTGGTTATAATGAAATCCGTACTCTTACGCGGTTTTTCCTTCATCACGCTCTCACTGGGTGGAATGGACGCCAGGGCCAGGGCCGCAAACGTATCCATAATCAGGTTCACCCACAACATCTGCGTGACGGTCAAAGGAAGCGTCGTACCCACCAGTGAGCCCAGAAGAACGATAAACAAAGCCACAAAATTGATAGTCAGTTGAAAAACAATGAAACGCTGTATATTCTTATATAGAGAACGTCCCCACATCACGGCCGTACCTATACTGTTGAAGGAGTCATCCAGCAACGTGATGTCGCTGGCCTCCTTGGCAACGGAAGTCCCGGTACCCATCGAAAGTCCCACTTGCGCATGGTTCAACGCAGGAGCATCATTCGTGCCGTCACCCGTCACAGCCACTACCGCACCTTTCTGCTGCAACAGTTGCACCAGACGCTGTTTGTCTGTGGGGCGTGCACGCGACATTATCTTCAAGTCCATCACACGGTCCAATGCCTCCTCATCCGTCAATTCGGCAAATGCAGCTCCCGTAATGCGGTTCTTTTCCGTATCCTCCGGTTTCCACAGACCAATCTGGCGTGCTATCTCGGTAGCCGTACCCGGTGTATCTCCCGTCACAATCTTCACTCCGATACCTGCCGACTGGCATTTGGCAACGGCCGCAGGCACATCCGGACGGATAGGGTCACTGATGGCAACCACACCGAGGAACGACAAGTCATTTTCAGCAACCAATGACACACAATCAGACGCTTCCGCATCATCCACAATCTTGAATGCAAAGCCAAGTGTACGCATAGCCATATTCTGGTAGTTGAGCAACTGAGCCTCCACTGTAGAACGGTATTCCACCGCATCCACACGCTTGCCGTCCAACATGACATCCTTGCATTTACCCAAAACAATCTCGGGAGCTCCCTTCACATACAGCACCTTCTTCCCAATCAGGGGAGATTGCACCAGGGTAGCCATGAATTTCCTTTCCGTAGAGAAAGTCAGCTGGTCGATAACCGTAGCTTTCTCACGCAGCGCCAGATAGTCGCATCCTTGGCTGTTCAGCCAAAGCAGCAGTGCCACCTCCGTGGGATTACCCACCCCTTTCGGCTTCTCTCCAGTCACCTCTTCTTCCAGGAAAGCAGTGGAGTTAGCACTGATACCTTCCATTACCAGCTTGCTGAGGTCATCATTCCCCAGCTGCCCGTTATTCTTCAAACCATAGAAATTGGGTTCATGCACCTGCATCAGATTTTGGGTCAATGTACCGGTCTTGTCGGTACAAATCACTGTAATGGCTCCCATCGTCTCGCATGCATGCATCTTGCGCACCAGGTTGTTGGTGGAGAGCATGCGGCGCATATTCAACGCCAGACTGAGTGTCACGCTCATCGGCAAGCCTTCGGGCACAGCCACCACAATCAGGGTAACTGCCATCATAAAGTATTGCAAAGTAGCCTGCAAGGCCGGCAGCCAATCACGGAAGGTGTGGAATGAAGAAAAATCATAGACCAGTACCACATCCTTTACAAAGAAAATGAGAAAAGCCAGACCCGCTACGGAAAAGCCAATCTTTCCAATCAGATTGGCCAATTTGGTCAACTGAATATTCAGCGGAGTAGGTTCCGTATTCTGTTCGGTACTTTGACGTGCCACTTTACCGATTTCCGTAGCATCGCCCACAGCCTCCACACGCATGGTGCCATGTCCGTCCACCACCGTTGTACCGCGCAAAATGCGGTTGGAAGCATACGTAGCCTCTTCGTCAAAGTCAGCTTCTACGGTAGTTTTCGTCACTACCGGCTCACCGGTCAGATTCGATTCGTTCACTTGCAGGGAAATGGCTTCCAGCAATTCACCGTCCGCCGGAACCTCTTCACCGGTTTCCAGCACCACTATATCACCCACCACTACATCTTTACGGGGAATCTCCTGCACATGTCCGTTACGAATTACTTTCACCAAAGTTTCTTCGTTCACTGCATTCAGCAGGTCAAACTTCTTTCCGGCATCATACTCAAAGAAGAAACCGATACCGGTAGCCAGCAGAATGGCTACTATAATGCCGATAGTCTCGGCATATTCATTCTCTACAATGGAAATAATCAAAGAAAACAGAGCGGCAACCAGCAATACCCTTACTACGGGGTCCTCAAACTTCTCCAGATACAATTTCCATAAGGAAGGCCGTTTAGGAGGCGTCAATAAATTTACTCCATGTTCGTCGCGGCTCTTCCGCACTTGTTCGTCGGTCAGTCCGACATGATAATAATCATCCTTTATTGCAGTCATGCAAGTCTTTAGGTTTAATTTTGGAACGCAAAAATACAATAATAATCCGGGAAAACAATACCTATATAATGATTAGTGATTAATTGACTGTCATTGATTCTCTTTTTCCCTCACCAGTTTCGGTCTGGTTGCAGGCTCCCACGGCAATGTGAACCAGAAAGTCGAACCTGCCCCTTCTTCCGATTCCACGCCTATTTCGCCCCCCAATTTGCGGACAATGGTCTGGCAAATGGAGAGTCCCAGTCCGGTACCGTTCTTTTCCTGCTTCAGCTTGACGAAACGTTCAAAAACATGTGGCAACTTTTCCTGGGGAATACCGGTTCCCGTGTCTTTTACGTAGAAATAGAGACCTTCCTCATAGGGTCTGAATCCGAGGGTAATACTGCCTTCCTGGGTGAACTTCAGGGCATTCGTCATAAAATTGGATACCACTTGTGCAAGCCGGTTTCTGTCTGTATGCATGGTATATTCCTTCTCAGAAGCCTCCCGGACAATCTGCACTCCACTACCCAACTCGGCCACCCGCATACGGAACTGTTGTTCCAAATCGAACATCATCTGGTTGATGTCCACATTCGAGAACACAAATTCCAATGTTCCGGCTTCTATCTTCGAGAGGTCCAGAATATCAGCAATCAGCTGTTGCAGCATTTCATTGTTACTTTGCACAATTTCCAGGAACTGTGTCTTCTCCTCGTCTGTCGATGCAGAGGCCAGCAATTCCGAGAATCCGACAATTGCGTTCAGCGGGGTACGGATTTCATGGCTCATATTCGCCAGGAACACCGATTTGGAGCGGTCGGCATTCTCTGCCTTCTCACGTGCCAGTTTCAATTCAGCTTCCACTTGTTTCAGTCGGGTAATGTCATGCACGGTAATCACCATGCAGTCGCGGTCCTCAATCTCCATATACTCGCCGGAAACATAAGCATTGCATTCTGTAGTTCTACCTTCGCTATCCCTAAGATTCAGAATAGCTGCCAAATCCGTGAAGTTCTTCTGCACCACAAAGGCATTCTCTATGGCATTCCGCACGGGGCAGTGCTCACACAAATCGTGAGTGCCGCAACCTCCTGCTGCCGACAAGGCATTGTTACAGCGCAGAATATCTCCTACCCGTCCGGTTTCGGCAGGCTTTACAGCTCCGGTAATATCGTAGTAATTGGTGTAGAATACAGTGAAGTCGCGGTTTATCAGCAGTACATAGGCGTGCAGATTCCGCATAATCGCCCTGAACAGCTTGTCGGTCATTTTCATAAAATGTTGTTTTAATAGAGAACAAAAAGGGCTTTTAAACGTTATTATAAGAGAATAAACCTAAAAAAAGAAATTTATGGAAAAGTACATTTGCACTGTATGCGATTATGTCTATGACCCTGAATTGGGCGACCCTGAAAATGGAATAGAACCGGGAACATCTTTCGAAGACCTTCCCGAAGATTGGGTTTGCCCCTTGTGTGGAGTAGGCAAAGAAGAATTTGAGAAAGCGCCCTAAGACGCTTTCTTTTCTTTTATATCGCTGCTGGCTTCCACTACATTCACCACATAGTCGCCCAGCTTTTCACATTCCGCAATGATGTCCATATAGTAAACACCCATCTGGTAATCATATTCCTTGTTGTTCACATCCAAGATATTCTGGTTCTTCAGCTGATTGCGGTAATTATTGATTTCGTTCTCCAAATTAAAGGACTTGTTCACATCCGCGCCTGCATGCTCCGGATGTTCCACCACGACAATCATCTGCTCCAAGGCATCATCCGTCAGCTTCATCATGAAATGGATATGCTCGTACTGCTTCTCGGTGAAATCCTGGTTGGTCTGGCGCTTGCGGTTGATGGTACGTGCCAGATTATAGCAGCTGTCGCCGATGCTCTCTATCTCCGTCACTTCACGCAGCATGGCACGTATCTGCAACTTACTTTCCGAACTCAGGCGCCCTTCGGACACTTGATTCAGATAATTGGCAATCTCCAGCTCCATGCTGTCACTGATATTCTCGTACTTCTCCACACGGCTGAACACTTTGTTGAAATCATCATCCTTCTCCGTATGCAGCAAGTCCTGCACCATTCCGAACATACGGCGGGTACGTTCGGCAAAGAGATGTATTTCCTTGCTTGCCTGCAGGATGGACAGCTCTGCCGTAGAAAGCATACCGCCCGAGATAAAACGCAAGCGATATTCCTCGTCCTGCTCCTTCATTGGAATAATGGCACAGACCGTACGTTCGATAAACTTCACGAACCATATCAATATCAGCACGTTGCAGATATTGAAGCAAGTATGGAATGCCGAAAGCTTGAAAGATACGGCCACAGCCGGATCTTTAGTGCCCATCACGTTCTCCACGAACCATGACACAGCCTCGGTAAAGGGGGTGAAAAGACACAACACCCATATCACACCAAACACATTGAATACCAAATGAGCCAAAGCAGCCCTCCTCGCCTGCGTATTACCGGTCAGCGCCGCAAGGTTTGCCGTGATGGTTGTACCGATATTCTCTCCCAAAACCAGTGCTGCCCCCAATTCGAAACTAATCCAGCCGTTGGCGCACATAATAAGCGTAATGGCCATAGTTGCCGCAGATGCCTGCACAATCATGGTCAACACCGTACCGATACCCACAAAAAGGAGTATGGAGATAAAGCCCATGTCGGTATAGTCCTGCACAAATGACAGCATATCAGGATTTTGGCTCAAGTCAGGAGCATTGTTTTTCAAATAGGAAAGCCCCATGAACAAGAATGAGAAACCGAAAATAAATTCACCGACAGACTTGCGGTTACTTTTTTGAGAGAAGAGGAGAGGAATGCCGAAAGCAAGAAGAGGAAGAGCAAAGGCGGCAATGTCCACCTTGAAACCTAAAGCTGAAATAATCCATGCCGTAACAGTCGTACCGATATTAGCACCCATTATGACACCTATGGATTGTGAAAGCGTTAACAACCCCGCATTGACAAAACTTACAACCATCACCGTGGTTGCAGAGGAAGATTGTACAAGTGCTGTAATCAGCACGCCCGTCAACACACCGGTCACTCTGTTGGTTGTCATTGCGGTCAATATTTTCCGCAGTCTGTCACCGGCAAATTTTTGAAGCCCCTCACTCATAATCTTCATTCCGTAAAGAAACAGTGCCAATGAGCCGAGTAGCTTTAAAAAATCATAAAAAGAATATTCCATCTTTAATTATTTAAGGTGTTTCATTCCTTCACGTGTTATAATGTCCTATATTTAACGTGTCAACCCACTAAAAACGAGACATCATGAAACACATGTTACAAATTTGTTGCAAAAATAATAATATTTCTAAAGAATTCCCTATTGGAAGTTCACTTTTGGATATTTATTACGGTTTTAATCTAAATTTCCCCTATCCGGTTGTCAGTGCCAAAGTAAACAACCGTTCCGAAGGACTAAATTTCCGGGTATACAATAATAAGGATGTAGAATTTTTGGACATACGCGACTCTTCAGGTATACGTACATATGTCCGCTCTCTTTGTTTTATATTATACAAGGCCGTCAACGAGCTATTTCCTGAAGGAAAACTATTTGTGGAACATCCTGTATCCAAAGGTTATTTCTGCAACCTGCGCATCGGGCGCCCTATCGAGCTGGAAGATGTAACCGCCATTAAGAAACGAATGCAGGAAATTATAGCCGAAAACATCCCTTTTCACCGTATTGAATGCCACACTACCGAGGCTGTACGCGTCTTTAGTGAACGGGGCATGAACGATAAAGTAAAATTGTTGGAAACTTCCGGTTCCTTATATACCTATTATTATACTTTGGGAGATACCGTAGACTATTATTATGGGAACCTGCTTCCAAGCACCGGATTTATCAACCTGTTCGATATCGTAAAATATTACGATGGCCTGCTCCTTCGTATTCCCAATAAAGAGAACCCTACTGTACTGGAAGAAGTGGTGAAACAAGAAAAAATGCTTGATGTGTTTAAAGAACATCTACGTTGGAATTACATTATGGGATTGAGTAATGTAGGCGATTTTAACCTGGCTTGCGAAGAAGGACATGCCACCGATCTTATCAATGTCGCAGAAGCCCTACAAGAAAAAAAAATAGCCCAGATAGCCGATGAGATTTATCACCGGGGAGAAAATGGGAACCGTGTAAAGCTTGTCCTCATATCAGGTCCTTCCTCCTCGGGGAAAACAACTTTCAGCAAACGGCTTTCTGTACAATTAATGACCAACGGACTGCGTCCATACCCCATTTCTCTGGATAATTACTTTGTAGACCGTGAAGAAACTCCACGAGACGAAAATGGTAATTATGACTACGAATCGCTGTATGCACTCGATCTTGAGTTGTTCAATAACCAACTACAGGCATTGCTCCGTGGTGAAGAAGTAGAATTACCTCGTTTTAATTTCACCATCGGCAAAAAAGAATACAAGGGAGATAAATTACGCATTGACGAACATACTATTCTGATATTAGAGGGTATCCATGCCCTAAATCCAGAACTGACACCGCAAATTCCCGCTGAGAACAAATATAAAATATATGTTTCCGCCCTAACAACAATTTCACTGGACGATCACAACTGGATACCGACTACGGACAACCGTCTGTTGCGCCGCATTATTCGTGATTTCAATTATCGCGGCTATTCTGCCCAAGAAACGATTTCACGTTGGCCCAGTGTACGCTCAGGCGAGGATAAATGGATATTCCCTTATCAGGAGAATGCCGACGTCATGTTCAATTCCGCATTACTATTTGAATTCGCCGTACTTCGTTGCCATGCCGAACCCATTCTCACCAGCGTACCACGTAACTGCCCCGAATATGCAGAAGCTTACCGGTTAATGAAGTTCATTAAATACTTTACACCCGTACAAGATAAAGAAATTCCTCCGACCTCATTACTCAGGGAATTTTTAGGAGGAAGTAGCTTTAAATACTAAAAATAGCCCTCTTTCTTGTATAATCAGAAAGAATGTTTTTACCTTTGTATACAAAACAAACAGAAATTACATAATGAAGAAAATAACAACCGTTCTCTTTTTAGCCATTTTATGCTCTCTTAGTCAAGCATATGCACAAAGCCGTGCCGATGAATTAATGAAACAAGCGCAAGAAAATCTTGCAAAAAAAGAATATATCAAAGCCCGTTATCTTTTCTTGCAAGCATACAATGCATTCGCTGCCCAAGAAAAATACAATCAGGCAGTGGAGTGCGGTATAAATGCCAGCGCACTATATCATCGAGAAAATTATTACAAAGAGGCCTTTGAATTATTGCGTAATTCCGAGCAATTAATAGGAACAGGTGAACTAAAGTTAAAGAAAGGACTTCCCGAATTGCGTTTCCGTATCAACAAAGAACGTCTACAAATGTACATCAAAACCAAAAATCCGGTTCGCGCCAAAGAGCAACTGAACAAATTGGAAGAAACAGCTAAAACGGTACACAACGATTCTTTAAGCAATGATCTGCTCTACACTCAAGCCAATTATTACTATACCTTCGGCATGAATACGCAAGGAGATGCCGCGTTTAAGAAACTAATACAACAGTACAAGCAACAAAAGAATTATTCAAAAGTAGACGAATGCTATAAAACCCTCATTGATATTGCACGTAAAGCAGGTAATGCCGGACTGGTAGCACGTACTTATGACAAATATATCATATGGACTGATTCTGTAAAGGCTCTCACAGCCCAGGATGAACTGAATATGCTGAAAAACAAATATGATGAAAGTTTGGTAACCATTCAGGAAAAGGACAATTCTCTTTCTTCCAAACAATATATCATTATTGGACTATGCGTATTAGTAATTATTCTTGCCGTCGCTTTAGTATTAGGCGCCATTATCTTAATGCGCTTCATTTTGTTGACACGCAAGCAAAAGAAGGCTATCAGTATTGCCAACGAACATAACGAGTTAAAGACCCAATTTATTCAAAACATTTCCACCCAAATGGAGCCGACATTGGATACACTTGATTCGAAACTTCCCGGTGTACAGGCTCTACGCACTTTCTCCAATCATATTCAAGAGTTATCCGAATTGGAAAATACAATATCCGAACCTTATGAGATGCAGGAAAAGAATATATCGACTTTCTGTGAAAGTGTTATGGATAAAATCAGGAATAAGACGCAGGAAGATGTAACCCTTGCAGTCAATGCTCCCAAGTTGAATGTAAAAATCAACCCGGAACATTTAGAGCGTATTTTATTACATTTATTGGAAAATGCAGCGGAATATACTCCTGCCGGTGGAAAAATCTGGTTGGACTTCAAAAAACGCGGAGCACATACCCATCAATTCATCATTAGCGACACAGGTTCCGGTATTCCCGAAGAACAACGTGAAAACATATTCAAACCTTTTACCGAAGTAAAAGACTTGACGCAGGGTGACGGTTTAGGTTTGCCCATCTGTTCACTTATTGCAACCAAGATGAATGGTAGCCTGATATTGGACAGTAGTTATACCAAGGGTGCACGGTTTATATTGGAACTACACGCATAAAATATCCGGAAACAAATCATATAGCAACCGATAGAGAAACAATATAATATTGTTCCCATAAGAGGAATTCCCGTTTCTACGTATGGAAACGGGAATTCCTCTATATGGGAACTGTAGTTTCCCTTCATAGAAACGGGCGTTTCCTATCATGGGAACTACAGTTTCTCCTCATGGAAACGGACATTCCCTATAAGGGGAACGAGCATTCCTCTTCACAGATACTATCCTAAAAAAGTCTGTACAGTATTACCTCAATGCTTCCACCTCTTCCGGTGTCAATGGGATTTTCTTTCCTAAACGGCGCGCTCCGGTTTCGGTAATCAGATAATCTTCTTCATTACGGATACCGCCAAAGTTACGATAACCCTCCACTTTATCATAATTGATGAAATCGGTGAATTTCTTTTCACCTCTCCACAGGTCTATCAATTCAGGGATGAAATAGATGCCCGGTTCAACAGTGTGTACAAAACCCGGTTCCAAAGGAATAGCAAGGCGCTGGCTTTTACGACCAAACTGCGTACTCTTAGGTTGACCATTATAACCTACCCAGATTTCTCCAAGATTTTCCATATCATGCACATCCAGTCCCATCATGTGTCCCAAGCCGTGAGGATAGAACAAAGCGTGCGCACCCTCACGAACAGCATCTTCCGCATTACCTTTCATCAGGCCCAATTCCTTCAGTCCTTCTACCATGACACGGGCCTGTCTCTTATACACATCTCCGAGCCCACGAGACATG
>ENA-OYZZ01000950-OYZZ01000950.1-human-gut-metagenome-genome-assembly--contig:-NODE-950-length-11417-cov-8.015666_pt1 | contig 11417 bp, 10 predicted proteins | sample MGYA00244199_ERZ653482 | MGnify/ENA primary metagenome ERZ653482 (study PRJEB26926, sample SAMN06165036) | human gut metagenome | biome: ENVO:00009003; feature: ENVO:2100002; material: ENVO:00002003...
GTATAAGAGACAGGAGGAAGTGCTGGCCATGGAAAAGGGCACGGAGACTGTCATCGGCAGCGGCGGCACCCGCCTTTCCGGCGGGCAGGCACAGCGTCTGGCATTGGCCCGGACGCTGGCCCATCCCCGCCCGGTGCTGGTGCTGGATGACCCCTTCTCGGCACTGGACCGCAGCACCGAGGATGCGATCTTTGCCGAGCTGCAGGCGTATGCCAGGGATAAGGTGGTGTTCCTGATCTCCCACCGGCTGTACCATTTTCCGCAGATGCAGCAGATCATTTTTATGGAGGGCGGCAGAACCACCGTTGGCACCCACGAGGAGCTGATGGCAGCGGTTCCGGTCTACCGCCAGCTGTATGAAAGCCAGACCGGCCTGAAAGGGGGAGAGGGCGCGTGAACATGAAAAAGAATAATGATCACGGCGTGTTTGCTGCCGTCCGGATGGCAGCGGCTTCGCACCGCCTTCTCACGGTGGGCACGGTGCTGTGTGTGGCAGCTTCGGTGGCGGCATCCCTGCTGCCGCCCCTGCTGCTGGCCCGGGTCATCGACCGTCTGACCGCGGGCCTCCCACTGTCCTTTCTGGCCGTGCTGCTCTACTTCGGCAGCCTTGCACTGGAAGGTGTGCTCACCTCGGCGCAGGAAAGCCTGCTGGTGCTCTTTGGCCAGAGGATGACCCATGCCCTGCGCTCGGAGATGTCCCGGAAGCTGAGCCGCCTGCCCGCCGGTACACTGGCAGAGCAGAATCCCGGCGAGGTGGCCGCCCGCTTTTCGGGCGATGTGGACACGGTGGAAGCCCTGTTCACTTCCGGCATCATCAGCATGGCAGCAGATGCCTGCCGCATCGTCTCCATCATGGGGGTCATTGCGGTGAAAAACACCGGCCTTGCGCTGATCCTGCTGCTGGTGCTGCCGCTGTTTGCCGTGTTCACCCGTTACGTCCAGAAGCGGATGCTGGCCGCGCAGCTGGACAACCGCCGCGCGGTCGCCGCTGTCTCCGGGCAGGTGCCCGAGACTCTGCACAACATCCGCACCATCCGGGCGCTGGGTCTGGAAGATTACATGGAGCGCCGGTATGACCGGTGCATCGGTGACAGCTATGCCGCCATGGAGCGCACCAATTTTTATGATGCCGTCTATTCGCCGGTGGTGCTGCTGTTGAATGCCGTTGTGGTCGGCATCGTGATGCTGCTCTCCGCTTCGGGGAACGCGCAGCTTCTGACCCTGTTCGGTATGTCGGTGGGCACCTCGGTGGCCGTCATCAACTACATCTCCCGCATCTTCGCCCCCATCGAAAGCCTGGGCATGGAGATCCAGACCATCCAGTCGGCCATGGCGGGTGTCAGGCGCATCGATGCCTTTCTCGACCAGCCGGAGCGCACGATCCCTCCCGCGCGCAGGGAGGCTGCCCGGGGCGATGTGGAATTTGCGCACGTCACCTTCGGCTATGGGGAACGGCACGTTCTGAAGGATTTTTCCATGACCGTGAAACAGGGGGAGCAGGTCACGCTGGTGGGCCGCACCGGTGCGGGCAAGAGCACCGTGTTCAAGCTCCTGCTGGGCCTGTATCAGCCGGAGAACGGTACGGTGACCATCGGCGGCGTGAAGGTGGGGGACATCACCGACCGGGAGCGCCGCACCTGCATCGGCTGTGTGGAACAGCATTTCTCCCGCGTGCCGGGCACCGTGCTGGAACAGATCACGCTGGGAGACCCGCAGATCACCGGGGAAATGGCAAGGGATGCCGCCGCACTGGCCGGGATCGATGCTGCCATCCGGGCTCTGCCGGAGGGTTATGACACAGTCTGTACCGAGGGCATCTTCTCGCAGGGCGAGTGGCAGCTGCTGTCCATTGCCCGTGCCGCCGCCGCAGACCCCGCCGTGCTGCTGCTGGACGAGATCACCGCCAATCTGGATGCCGAAACGGAGGCCCGTGTGCTGGCGGCTCTGCGCCGCGCGTCCGCGGGCCGCACGGTGCTCTCTGTCTCCCACCGCGTGTATGAGGATCTTGGCGGCAGAACGATCGAGATCAGGACCCGGGAATGACGTATGATAAAAACGCCCCCTGTGCGCCGCAGCAGGCACACAGGGGGCGTTCTGGTATGCTCAATTCTTTTCGATGTAGACGCTGGTGGAGGGAAAGGCGAAGTCCACGCCGTCTGCCTGCATCACGTCCATGATGTTCAGGTTCAGATCATTCTGCTGCTGCAGGAAGGTGGCATAGACGTTGGTGGTCAGGTAGGCCGAGATGAGGATGTTGATGCTGGAATCGCCAAAGCTGGTCAGCCGGACGATGTTGGTGCCCTTGTTGGTGTAAGGGCTGTTGTCCAGCATGGCCTGCAGGTCAGCCATCAGCTTTTCCAGCTGGGCACGGGTGGTGCCGTAGGTGACACCCAGCGTGAACTTATAGGGCCGCATGGTGCGCAGGGCTGCGTTCTGGACAGTGGAGGCGCAGATCTGGCTGTTGGTGATAATGATTACGCTGTGGTCCATGGAGCGGATGCGGGTGGAGCGGAAGTTGATGTCGATGACCTCGCCCTCCACATTGCCCACGGTGATCCAGTCGCCGATGGAAAAGGGCTTGTCCAGCAGGATGACGATGCCGCTGAACAGGTTGCTGGCGCTTTCCTGCGCGGCCAGCGAGATGGTCAGGCCCACAAGACCGGCACCGGCTACGATGCTGCCGATGGGGAAGCCGACGATCTGCGCGCAGGTGGCAACACCCAGAATGATGACCAGCACCTTGTAGGTGGTGTCCAGCAGGGAGCGCAGGGTCTTGTTGTTCCGGATCTCCGGGCTGCAGGAGGCCAGCAGCAGGTCGGCTACCTCAGAAGCGTTGTACAGGCCCTGGCAGAACAGGAGGGTCGTTGCGATCTTATAGGCCGTGAACAGAAACTTTGTCAGGCCCGGAATGGCCCACGGCAGGCTGGTCAGGGCCAGGTACAGGCCGCTGTAAAAGGCCATCCGCGCCAAAGGGCTCTGTAAGCTGCGCAGGAGGATGGGCGTGGCGGCAAAGTGCCAGCTGCGGGCCTGCAGAGCGGGAAAGATCTTCCGGCGCAGCAGCCAGCCGACCAGAAGCCCCGCAAAAACGATGACAGCGGCGCAGACAGCCCGGGCAGCCAGCGCCCACCAGCCCTCCAGCAAAAAAGGCCCGATCTCGAACCCGAGGTCACGAACGGTAAAAATCATGGCAAAAAGCTCCTTGCATCAAAAATTGTAACATCCTGTCCCACAGTATACCATATCCGGCCCGTGCAGGGCAAATAAAAAAGGGGTTGACAAGGCGGAGCAGCCGCGTTATACTCTTGGCCAGAAAGTTCGTTTCAGGGCGGGGTGAGATTCCCCACTGGCGGTACAGCCCGCGACCACCCGCAAGGGTGCTGACCCGGTGAGACTCCGGGGCCAACGGTATAGTCCGGATGCAAGAAACGGCAGGCAATACGATTTGTCTACGCGCCCTGTTGCAGTGTTTGCTGCGGCAGGGCGCGTTTTTGATTGTCTTCCCGGTTCCGAACCACGCGAAAGGGGCTTTCCAATCTTTGATTTGGGGCCAGAACGCCCCGGGAGGAATATTACCATGAAGAAAAACACGACCCGCAACCTGACCGTTGCCGCCATGCTCAGCGCGGTGGCCTTTATCCTGATGTTCATCGAGTTCCCGCTCCCGATGCTCATCCCGTCCTTCGTCAAGATGGACTTTTCCGACCTGCCCGCTCTGCTGGGTGCCTTTGCCCTTGGCCCGGTGTACGGTGTGATCATCAGCTTTATGAAGAACCTGCTCCATGTGGTCATCAAGGGTACTTCTACCGCACTGGTGGGTGAGCTGTGCAACTTCATGCTGGGTGCGGTGTTCTCCGCACTGGCCGGTTACCTCTACAAGCACCACAAGAGCCGCAAGAACGCCATCATCGGCGCAGTGGCCGGTGCCGTGGCCATGGCCCTGTTCAGTGTGCCGTCCAACTACTTCATCACCTACCCGGCCTACGTCAAGTTCTACCACATGCCGCTGGAAGCCATCCTGGGTATGTATCAGGCGATCCTGCCCTCTGCCAACAGCCTGATCAAGTGCCTGGTCATCTTCAATATGCCCTTCACTCTGGTCAAGGGCCTGCTGGATGCCCTGATCTGCATGTTGATCTATAAGCCGCTCTCTCCCATCCTGCATGGCCGGAAGTGAGTGACAGAACAAAAAAGAAAGGACGCGAGAGCGTCCTTTCTTTTTTGCTTATATCGATTTGATTTAAGACAGCGCGCCCTTTTCCAGCCACTTGCCCCGGGCAAGGCGGATGAGGAACAGCAGGCCCCGGATGCTTAATTCGCAGCACATGGCACCCCAAACGCCCATCAGGCCCAGCCGGGGAGCCAGCAGGAACGCCAGTGTCAGCCGGATGCACCACATGCTGAATATGTTCAGCACAAAACAGGAGGTGCTGTCGCCCGCACCCTGCATGGCACCGCTGGCCACGATGGAGGCACCGAACATGGGCTCGGCCCAGGCTTCGATGCGCAAAACCTGAGCACCCAGAGCGATGACAGCCGCATCGGTGGTGAAAAGGCTCATCAGGGTGGGGGCAAAGATCCACAGACCAACGCCGGAAAGGGCCATGACCCCCATGCCAAGACCGGTGCACAGCCAGGCAAACCGCTTGGCCATATCCTTCCGGTTGGCACCCACGGCCTGGCCGATGAGGGTGACAGCTGCGCTCTGGATGCCGTAGCCCGCCATGTAGCACAAGCCCTCGGCGTTGACAGCCAGGCTGTTGGCGGCAATGGCCACGGTACCCAGGCCGGCCACGATGCGCACCACCACCACCTGCGCCAGAGAGATGGCGGCACGTTCTCCCGCCAGAGGACCGCCGACCCACAGCAGGTTCCGCAGGCAGGAGCGGGTAATCTTCCAGGGGGCAGGCTTCCGGATGCAGAGGGGGCTTTCCCGCAGCAGCAGGATGGCCAAAGCCAGCAGGCCGCCCACCACAGTGGCCAGGGCGGTGCCCAGGGCTGCGCCGGGCACACCCAGCCCGGCACCCCAGACGGTGATGCCCCACAGCGTCCGGGTGGGGTTGATGAGGAAGAAGTTGAAGATGGCATCCAGCACACAGACCAGCACGCTGATGAGGCTGGCGGTCAGGGCGTAGCCTGCCGCCCGGAGGATGGAGGCGTACATGCCCATGGCCATGGTGAAGGGCAGAGCCGTTGACCAGATGGCAAAGTAGGCTGTGGCGTTTGCCCGCAGGGAGGGGTCAGCTCCCAGCCACCCCGGCAGAAAGGGGCTGATGCCCAGGCCGAAGAGGGCGGCTCCCACGCCCAGGATCACATTGAAAAGCATGGCCTGCCGCAGTACGCTGCGGGCATCATCCTGCCGGTCGGCCCCCAGATACTGGGCGATCTGGATGGAGAGGGCAGTGTACAGGCCCACCAGAACACCGTGGAGCAGCCAAGTGCTGGAGCTGACGATGCCGATGGAAGCGGTAGCTTCTGCACCGATGTGGCCCACCATGGCAGCATCGATGTATCCCATGGCAGTGACCACCAGCTGCTCCAGAATGGAGGGGATGCTCAGCGCCAGAGCCACCTGGGCCGTCTGGCGGGAGGGGATGGTCTCACCCTGCCGCATCCGGGCCGAAAGCTGTTCAAGTGAAAGTTTCATGTCTTCTCCTTTTTTTCCGATTTTCCTGTGAGACAAAAAAATACCCTCGAAAGGGCGTTTGTCCCCCCATTATAGACAGGGGGACGAAAAATGTCAACCCATCAGCCCATGGGGTAGCCATTGCCCCAGAGATTGATTTTTTGGCCCGGGCGTGATACACTTCATTTGTATCCAGCAGTGAAAGAACAGGAACGGCCTCTGCCGCTCCGGGAAAGAGGAAAAAAATATGCTTCAACTGCTTTCTGGCAACCCGCGCACCGTGGATGCGCTGGGCTTTCTGCTTGCATTTGCGCTGACCGCGTTGATGGACTCGGTGTTCCACGATAAGCTCCCCCACGACCATGGCCGTGCGTTTGCCGTGAACGGCGAACTCTCCAAGGGCAAGGCCCGGGGCTCCGGCCTCATCTTTGTGCTCTGCATTGCACTGGTCACGCTGGCCGTGGTGCCTTTTAAGGCAGAGTATGTCATCTACACCGTCCTGCTCATTGCGTCCATGCTCTCCGGCTATTTTGACGATGCCGCCGAGACCGCCTGGAACGAGTACAAAAAGGGCCTGATCGATCTGGTCATCGCCGTTGTGGCGGGCGTGACCTACCTGAACTTCAACGGCACGGAGGTCAACTTCCTGAGCTGGAGCTTCAGCCTGCCCTATGCCGTCTACCTCATCCTCATCATCGTCCTGATCTGGGCCAGCATCAATGTGGTCAACTGCACCGATGGCGTGGACGGCCTTTCCGCCAGCCTTGCCGTGGTCAGCATCGGAACCTTCCTGCTGGCCTACTGGGAGGAACTGGGGGATTACGCCACCGCAGGCATCGTGTTCATTGGTGCCCTGCTGGCTTACCTGTGGCAGAACGCCAAGCCTTCCACCCTGCTGATGGGTGACGCGGGCAGCCGCGCCATGGGCTTCTTCCTGGCCGTTCTGGCCCTCAAGAGCAGCCATCCCTTCGCCTTCCTGCTGGCCGCGCTGGTGTTCATCGTGGACGGCAGCCTGGGCATCCTGAAGATCAGCTTCAAGCGGTTTTTGCACATCTCCATCCTCAAGAACACCCTGACCCCGCTGCACGACCATGTGCGCAAGCGTCTGGGCTGGAGCGATGAGCAGGTCGTGGCCCGCTGGCTCATCCTGCAGGCTGTGGCATCCGCCTGGCTGCTGCTGTTGGTGCGGTAAAACACAAAAGGAAATGCAGCGCCCGCGCAGGAAAGCTCCTGCGCGGGCGTTTTGCTGTTCTGGTCCGGGAGGAAAGTTCCAGCTTCCGGTACAGCGTTTCCAGACAGGCTGGGTCACGAATTTCCTGCATGAGTTTACCTCATTTCTTTTATTTCATTGTGCCATGTGTCACAAACAAATGCAAGCAAAACCTTTATAATAGGGACGAAAGTGGAGGAAAAACCAATGGATTCTATTTTTGATCTCGATCATCTGTACCGCACCTATTTTAAGATGGCGCTGCCCTCGGTGTTCGGCCTGATGGTGAGCGTGGTGTATAACCTTGCCGATACCTTTTTCATTGCGCAGTCCAACGATACGGCGCTGATTGCGGGTGTTTCGCTCTGTGCGCCGGTGTTCACGGCCCTCATGGCCTTCGGCAACATCTACGGCCAGGGCGGCAGCTCACTCATTTCCCGCCTGCTGGGACAGGACGACCGTGAGGGCACCGGCCGGGTCAGCTCGTTCTGCTTCTATGTGGCCCTGACCACGGGCGTGGTGTTGGCAGCCCTGATGATGCTGTTCCGCGTCCCGCTGCTGGGCATTCTGGGTGCGACTGCTGAGACGATGCCGCACGCAGAGGCCTATTACACCGTGCTGGCCATTGGTGCCCCGGCCACGGTGCTGAACTTTATCCATTCCAACCTCGTCCGCTGCGAGGGCATGGCAACCCAGTCCATGATCGGCAGCATCGGCGGCACGGTCATCAACATCATCCTCGATCCCATCCTCATCACCACAGTGGGCTGGGGCGCAGGGGGCGCGGCCATTGCCACCATTGTGGGCTACCTGTGCAGCGACCTGTACTTCCTGTGGCTGCTCCACAAAAAGAGCCGCTGCCTGTCTGTCAAGCTATCCCAGTGCCACGTCACGGGCAGGGAGCTGCAGCAGATTTTGGGCGTGGGTGTTACTGCCGCGCTGAGCAACCTGATGCAGAGCCTGACTGTCATTGTGATGAACCAGTTCCTCTTGTCCTATGGCAACGATAAAATTGCCGCCATGGGCATTGCCAGCAAGGTGAGCATGATCGCCCAGCTGGTGCTGGTGGGCTTCTCGTTCGGCGGCATCCCACTGTTCGGTTACCTGTACGGCGCAAAAAAGCGGGACGTGATGCGCAAGCTCATCCGCTTCTGTCTGACCTTCCTTGTCTCCATCGCCGTGGTGCTGTCCCTCATCCTCTGCCTGAATTCCGGTGCGCTGATGCAGCTCTTCGTGCAGGATGCCGGGATGATCGCCACTGGTGCGCAGATGCTTCGCTGGCAGGTCTACACCGCAGCCTTTGGCGGCGTGGTGCTCCTGCTCACGGTGCTGTTCCAGGCAACTGGTAAAATCGTACCGTCCTTCCTGCTCTCCATCAGCCGTCAGGGCGTGGTGTTTCTGTTGGCACTGGTGGTCTGCGTACATCTGTTCCAGTATCAGGGCGTGCTGATGGCTCAGGCTGTGGCCGACATCCTGAGCGCTGCGCTGGCCCTTGGCCTGCTGGCGGTCAGCCGCGATATCATTGCAAAACAGTAAACACAAAAACGCCCGGAGGGCCGCTGAAAGCTGCGGTTCTCCGGGCATTTTTAGTATTCGATGCCTTTGCGCGCCTTGATGCCCTTCTGGTAGGGGTGGCGGCGGCATTTCATCTCGGTGGAGTAGTCGGCGGCATCCAGCATCCACTGCGGGGCCTTGTGGGCGGTCAGCACGCATTCCTGCGCGGCGGGACGCTCCAGAACGGCCCGCCGGAGCAGGTCTTTGTCCACCATGTCCAGCTCCCAGGCCGAACCGGCTTCATCTAAAATAAGCAGGTCGGCAGGCTCGGCCAGTGCGGCGGTCAGGTTTTCGTTCTGCACGGCCCGGGCAGCGGCCTTTTCCGCTTCGTTCATCTGGAACACGAACTTCTGCCCGCCCTTGCCCCGGAAAATTTTTGCCCCCAGCTGGGCCAGCAGAGGGATCTCGCCGCTCTGCCCGCCCTTGAGGAATTGCACGATGACCACCCGTTTGCCGCTGCCCAGTGCGCGGAGGGCAAGGCCCATGGCGGCGGTGGTCTTTCCCTTGCCGTTGCCCCAGTAGAGATGCAGCAGGCCCTGTTCCATCATCTGTTCTCCTTGGTGTACTGCACGGTCTCCACCAGGTGCAGGATGTGCTGCTCCGGCCAGTCCCGGGCATCCAGCACATAGCCGCCCGCGTTGGGGCCGCACCAGTCGTGAAAGTTGCGGCGGGGCACGCCAAACCGCTCCAGTGCGGCCATCTGGGTGCCGCCATGGGCCACGATGACCAGCCGCTCCTGCCCTTCGGCAAGGGCCTTGTCAATGAGGTCAGCCAGCGTTTTGCACACCCTGTTGCAGAAATCGCTCCTGCGCTCCCCATCCGGGTGGGCGACGTGCTCGTTTTCCTGCACCCATGCCAGATATTCCGGGTCTTGCTCCACCTGTACGAAGGTCTGGCCCTCGAACCGGCCGAAGTTCATCTCCTTCAGCCCGTCCACCGGAATGAGCTTTGCCCCGGGAAAGAACACCCGCGCCGTCTGGGCGGTGCGCTGCAGCGGGGTGACATAGACCACCTCCGGTGCAAAATCTGCCTGCCGCAGCTGGGCGATGCCTGCGGCGGAAAGGGGGATGTCCCGCTGGCCCTGATATCGTTTTTGCGCGTTGTACTCCGTCTGGCCGTGACGCAGCAGATAAATGAGCATAATCGTTCTCCTTTTTGGTTTGTTCTGCACCATTATAGCCTATTTTGCGGTTATTTTCCAGCCATGCTCTTGCAATTCTTCCGCATTTCAGATATATTGAGTGGGTATGAAATTTCAGGGGAGAGAAGTGTCAATGGAGATCCGGGACCGGAAAGCAGCGCAGCGCCGGGCGGGCATCCTGGCCCGCAGGGGTCTGCCGCAGGCAGAGCGGGCGGCGGCCAATGCAGCCATCTGTGCCCGCCTTCTGGCCATGCCCTGCTTCCAAAAGGCAGAGAATCTTCTGCTCTACGCCGCTTTTGGCGGGGAGGTGGATCTTGCTGGGCTGGCAGAGCAGGCGGCCCGGCTGGGCAAAACGGTGGCCTATCCGGTCTGTGGGGAAAACTTTACCCTGACCGCTGCCGTGCCGGGGCCGGACGGCTGGGAAGTGGGGGCTTACGGCATCCGCACACCGGTTCTGAAACGGGCGGCGCTCGTCCGGCCGGAGGCGCTTGATCTGGTGCTGGTGCCCTGCACTGCCTTTGATGCGGCCTGCCGCAGGGTGGGCATGGGCAAGGGCTACTATGACCGCTATCTGCCCAGGTGCCGGAACGCCGTGGCGCTGGGCGTGGCCTTTGAGGCCCAGCGGGTGCCGGAAGCGGCTGTAGATGAACAGGACTGGCGGCTGGATGGATTTGTAACAGAGAGGAAAGTATATCGTGGAACTGATGAATTTGAGCTGTGAAGGTTTTCTGGAGGAGCTGGCCAGCAGGGCGGCGGCTCCGGGCGGCGGCGGCGCTTCGGCGCTGGTGGGCGCGGCCGGTGTGGCGCTGGGCAGCATGGTGGGCAGCCTGACCGTGGGCAAAAAGAAATATGTTGCCGTGGAAGCGGACATCGCTGCCCTGAATGTCCGGGCCGAGGCCCTGCGCAAGCGGTTGGAAGCGCTGGTGCAGGCCGACGCGGAGGCCTTTCTGCCTGTTGCGGCGGCCTACAAGCTGCCGAAAGAGACCCCGGAACAGCAGGCCCACAAGGCCGCGGTGCTGGAAAAGGCACTGGACAGAGCCTGCGCCGTGCCGCTGGAGGTGATGACTGCCTGCGGTGAGGGCATCGCACTGGCCGCAGAGTACGCTGAAAAGGGCAGCGTGCTGGCCCGTTCTGATGCCGGATGCGCGGCGCTGTTCTGCAAGGCAGCCATGCAGGCGGCGGGGCTGAACGTGAAGGTCAACACCCGCCTGATGGCAGACAAAGCCCATGCGGATGCGCTGGAGGCCAGAGCGGAACAGCTGCTGGCCGAGTTTGTGCCGCAGGCTGACAGGGTCTATCAGACTGTATCAAATGAGTGAGGGGAGAAGAAAATGGCTCAGATCTTGAAGGGTGCGCCCGTGGTGGCCGCCATGAACGAAGCAAACGCCGCGCGCTGTGCCGCGCTGAAGGAAAAGGGCATCGTGCCCACGCTGGCTGTGGTACGGGTCGGCGCGCGGGAGGATGACATTTCTTATGAAAAGGGAATCATCACCCGGTGCGGTAAGGTTGGCGTGGAGGTGCGGCAGTTCCATCTGGCGGAAGATGTTACGCAGGAGGAACTGCTGGATGTGATCCGGCAGATCAATGGGGATGCATCGGTTCACGGGTGCCTGATCTTCCGGCCCCTGCCAAAGCGGTTCGATGACCGCAGGGTTCAGGAGGCGCTTGCCCCGGAAAAGGACGTGGACGGCATCACGGACGGTTCGATGGCTGGTGTGTTTACCAACATGCCCATCGGCTATCCGCCCTGCACGGCGCAGGCCTGCCTTGAGATCCTGAAATACTACAACGTGCCGCTGTCCGGCAAACGGGCCGTGGTCGTGGGCCGCAGCTTGGTGGTGGGCAAGCCCGCCGCCATGATGCTGGATCGGGAGAACGCCACCGTGACC
>ENA-OYZZ01000951-OYZZ01000951.1-human-gut-metagenome-genome-assembly--contig:-NODE-951-length-11409-cov-5.568610_pt1 | contig 11409 bp, 10 predicted proteins | sample MGYA00244199_ERZ653482 | MGnify/ENA primary metagenome ERZ653482 (study PRJEB26926, sample SAMN06165036) | human gut metagenome | biome: ENVO:00009003; feature: ENVO:2100002; material: ENVO:00002003...
GATTGAAGAAGGGTTTTCTTTGCCTAAGGTAGAAAAGTTTGAAGAATTGATAAACGAACGGACCAAAGGTATTTTGATTTGTAATCCCAATAATCCGACTGGTTATTTGTATACTCGTCGGGAAATGAATCAGATTCGCGATTTGGTTAAGAAGTACGATTTATTCTTGTTCTCTGATGAAGTTTATCGCGAATTTATTTATACAGGTTCTCCATATATTTCAGCATGTCATTTAGAAGGAATCGAAAAGAATGTTGTCTTGATTGATTCTGTTTCTAAGCGTTATTCTGAATGTGGAATCCGTATCGGTGCTCTGATAACCAAGAATGAAGAAGTCCGTAAAGCTGTTATGAAATTCTGTCAGGCACGTTTAAGCCCTCCTTTGATTGGGCAGATTGCGGCAGAGGCTTCGCTTGATGAACCGGAAGAGTATTCTCGTGAAATGTATGATGAGTATGTAGAGCGTAGAAAATGTCTGATTGATGGCTTGAATCGTATTTCAGGAGTATATTCACCTATTCCTATGGGGGCTTTCTATACCGTGGCAAAACTTCCGGTTGATGATGCGGAGAAGTTCTGCGCATGGTGTTTAAGCGATTTTAATTATGAAGGAGAAACTGTAATGATGGCTCCTGCAGCAGGCTTTTACACGACTCCGGGTGCAGGTCGCAATGAGGTACGTGTTGCATATGTTTTGAAAAAAGAAGACCTGGCGCGTGCTTTGTTTGTGTTGCGTAAAGCCCTTGAAGCATATCCCGGACACGTAGACGAATGATATGAACTGGAAGCTTTTTATTGCACGCCGTATCTATAAAGATAATGAAGGCGGAAAGGAAGTTTCAAAGCCGGCCATACGTATTGCGATGGCTGGAATTGCTATTGGGCTGGCTGTAATGATCATCTCGGTGGCGGTTGTCATTGGTTTTAAGCATCAGGTACGCGATAAGGTTATCGGTCTTAGTTCGGACATTCTTGTTACTAGTATGGATGAGGCTCAGGCATACCAGACAACTCCGGTTGCCGGAGGAGACAGTGTGATGCAAGTGTTAAGAAGCTTACCTTCTGTGAGCCATGTACAGCGTTATGCCAGTAAGCCGGGGATGATTATGGCTGCTGATAATTTTCAGGGAATGCTTCTGAAAGGTATAGCTCAGGAGTATGATATGACTTTTTTGCAAAACCATCTTCTTGAGGGAGAAATTCCAGCATTTACAGATTCGATAGCCAGCAATAAAGTTCTTGTATCAAGAACCATTGCCGACCGTTTGTCTTTAAAGGTTGGGGATAATCTGTATACTTATTATCTGGAGAACAATATTCGTGCTCGTCGACTTACTGTTTCTGGTATTTATCAAACAAATTTTTCTGCCTATGACGATTTGTTTTTGATAACGGATTTATATACAGTCGTTCGTCTGAATAATTGGGAAAAAGGCCAGGTGGGAGGATTGGAGATTGAAGTCAGCGATTATACATTACTCGAGCAGGTCAACGATAATATACGTGGTTTGTTTGATGAAAAGAGTGATCGATACGGCAATATGTATTATTCGCGTACAGTAGAAGAAGTATATCCTCAGATATTTGCATGGTTGGATTTGCTTGATGTTAATGTGTGGGTTATTCTGATTCTGATGGTTGGTGTTGCAGGATTTACTATGATTTCCGGATTGCTGATTATTATATTGGAACGTACAAATATGATAGGGGTGCTGAAAGCATTGGGAGCTGATAATACTGCTGTCCGAAAGATTTTTCTTTCGTTCTCCGTACTTCTTATCAGAAAAGGTATGCTGTGGGGAAATATTGTCGCTCTTTCTTTCTGTATTCTACAGTATTACTTCAAAATCGTAAAACTAGATCCGGCGACATATTATGTCGATTCTGTTCCTGTTGAGCTGAATATAGGAGTCTGGCTGTTGTTGAATATCTGTACATTGATAGTTTCTGTTTTAATGTTGGTAGGACCTTCCTATCTTGTCAGTCGTATTCATCCGGCTAAATCCGTAAGATTCGAATAAGGGTATTTTTACAGTAACCATATAAAAATGTCCTGATATTTTAAAGAAGGTTATCGACTTTCACTAAAATATCAGGACATTTTTATATGTCTTGGTATGAAACTATCCTATTTTGCTGATTTTCTTCAGACGTTCTTCATCAATTAGCTTTATCTTACGTCCGTCAATAATAATCAGTTTTTCTGTTGCGAAATTAGATAAGGTACGAATAGCATTCGAAGTAGTCATATTGGATAAGTTAGCCAAATCTTCTCTTGACAAATAAATGCTAAGTGTACATTGATCTTCTTCTACTCCATAAGTATCTTTAAGGAACAGAAGTGATTCGGCAAGACGTCCTCGAATGTGTTTTTGAGTCAGGTTTACCGTACGTTCATCCGAAATACCCAAATCTTTTGATAATTGGCGAATAAAGAACATTGCCAGATCTGCATTTTCCTGAATTAACTTGATAATGACAGGCATGGGTATCAGACACATTGTACATGGCTCGAATGCCGCTGCTGCTGTTACAAAGTTTTCCTCTGCAAAGTAAGCACGATAAGCAAAGTATTCTTTATTCTTTATGACACGAATAATCTGACTGCGTCCGCCTACACCATCCTTGTATATCTTTACTTTGCCGCTGAGCAGGCACATCAGGTGCATGGGAGTTTCTCCTTCACAGTAGATTGTTTCGTTTTTTTTATATTTCTGTATTGTAAAATTTTGCGCAAGTAATTCACGTTGCGATTCGGTAAGAGGCTGCCACAAATCAGGGATACTTTCGGCAATCTCGGCTTCTGTTAATTCCTTCTTGACCATAACTGCTATAAAACCATGTTTTGTAGCACAAAGGTAGGAAGAAAAATTTAAAAACTTAATTTTATCCTTGAAAAATGTCGTGTGTACATATGGATTTGTTATATATTTGCTTCTGTTTATGGGAAAATTAAGAAATATATATCATATTATATTCCGATTGTTGATGTACCTTCTTGCTTTAAGTTTTGCCACTGAAGCAAGGGGAGGGGATAATATGCCGTCTTATCTTTCCAAACCACATGTTACCGATTCTGTACTTTCCCATATTTTTCATTCGGCATCAGTCTATGCTCAAGAGGTGGGAGAGTATAAAGCCGATTTGTACCTGAAAGGTCGGTTGCAGATTCATAAGCAAAATAGAATCATCAAGTATGTTCCTTCTATGTTTCGTTTTGAGAAGGGAGTAAATGACTATATACATGAGTCTATCAGTGAATTACATTATACGGCTCCTCATATATACGACCGGAAGATTCGTGCTGTTTCTACAACTTTTACGGGAGGAAACAGCCGTTTTTTTGATATAATGGATTTTGCTAAGTTTAATATTTACGCTCCTTCGTTGATGGAAGACAAAGTTCTTTCACCACTTAACGAACAGTCTAGTGTACATTATTATTATCTGCTTGATTCGATCGATTACTGGAAGGAGGGAGAAGTTTATAAAATACGTGTAATACCCCGTTATCGTAGTACCCAGTTGCTTGAGGGATTTTTTTGGATAACTACAAATGACTGGACGATACGTTATTTGAATTTTCATGGAGCTTACGATCTGATTCGCTTTCATGTGGCAATGCGTATGGGGGAAACGGAAAAAACAAAGTATCTTCCTCAGCTGATAAATTTGGATATCGTATTTAAGTTTTTGCGTAATAACCTGGAAATGAATTATACGGGCTGGCTAAAGTATGATGAGGTTATTTTTAAGAAAAAAGAAGAAATGGATGTACTGCTGAAGAAACGGCATAAATATAATTTGTCTAATTCTTACACGTTAACTTGTGATACCACGCGTTTGGTTCAGGATCGTGATTCGTTTGCCCGTATTCGTCCTTTGCCTCTTACCGATTGGGAAGACAGTTTATATTTGTCTTTCGATGAGCGTCGCCGCAAGGAACAGGGAGATACCTTGCAAAGAGCAGAAACTAAATTTAAGAAAAATCTGGTGTATATCGGACAGTTGGGAGATGCCTTGATCAGTAGTTATGATATTGATATATCTAAAGTTGGTAATATTACATGCTCTCCTTTAATAAACCCTTTGCTCGTAAGTTATAGCCATCGCAATGGAATTTCGTATCGTCAGGAGTTTAAATATAATAAACTCTTCCACGATGGGAGATTATTGCACATCGTACCTCAGATCGGTTATAATTTTACGAAGAAAGAGCTTTATGCTAAAATGGATGCAGAATATGTTTACAACCCTATGAAACATGGATCTGTTTCTGTAAATGTAGGAAACGGTAACCGTATCTATAGTAGTTTGGTGCTCGATCAACTGAAAGAAATGCCGGACAGTCTGTTTAGCTTTGACGGGCTTGAACTGGAGTACTTTAAGGATGTATATCTGAATATTTCTCATAATATTGAGATTATAAACGGACTGACTTTATGGACGGGGGTGGCCATGCACTGGCGTTATGCAGCAGAAAGTACTCCGGAAGTGGCAAGCCGGGTACGTTTGAAGTATAACAGTTTTGCTCCTCGATTGCGTGTTGAATGGACACCGGGTATGCACTATTATATAAACGGAAATCGAAAGGTGAATGTTGGCTCGGGTTATCCTACTTTCCTTATAGATTATGAACGTGGAATAAAGATAATGAAGAACTCAGGGGAATATGAACGTTTTGAATTCTCAGCGGAGCAAAAGATACGTGTTCGTGACCTGCATACGATTGCTTATCATCTGGGTGGAGGTTTTTTCACAAATCAGAATGATATGTATTTTGTGGATTATGTGAATTTTGCCAATCGCAATTTGCCTCAAGGATGGAATGATGATATCGGAGGTACATTTCAGATGCTGGATGGACGTTGGTATAATGCATCACGTCATTATTTCCGTGGAAATATGACATATGAAACTCCTTTTTTATTATTATATCCTGTAAGTCGGTTGCTGTCGTTTATTCAAAAGGAAAGAGTTTATGCAGGTATCTTGTTCATGCCTCATTTGAATCCCTATCTGGAATTAGGTTATGGGATAGGTACACATCTGTTTGATTTTGGGGTATTCGTGGGAAATGAAAAAGGTAAATTCACATCTGTGGAATGTAAATTTACCTTCGAGCTGTTCAATAGATGATAATCTAATTCTTTATGTATTCTTTCTTTATTTTCTTAGGAAGTCTTTCTTTTTGCGTTGCAGATATTGCATTTGCCGTACCAGACTCCATAATGGACGAAGTATGTCAAACAATGGGAAAATACAACATAGGTTTTCATTCAGATCGCGGCTCGTATGGTGAAAGATAGTCATTGTCGAAATAAAACGGATTAGCCAAAACAAGACAATGAGACCCATACCGATCCATTGTTGTTCTATAATACTGAATGCCAAAGCCGAAATAGTAGCTAGATGAAATAGTCCGCAGGTCCATGTGTCGATAGCATTGATAAACCTTGCCATGCCCTGATAATAGTGTCCGGTAACCATCGCATTCATTTTTTCTTCAAACCAGATACGCTTGTAAGGAGGAACTGGCATGCGGACAATGCTGTCTTCTCCTGAAGCTACACGAGTGTTGTATTTGTTTGCAACTGCATTGATGAATAAGTCATCTTCTCCTCGTTGCAGTTGCAGATGATCTGCAAAACCCTTATGCTTTTCATACAAACTTTTTCGGTAAGCCAGGTTACGTCCTATACCCATATACGGATTGCCTGCTAAGGCCATACCTAAATACCGGAGTGAATGGAAAAATGAGTCGGTTGTGATTCGTCGGGCAAACCATCCTTTTTGGGGTAGATAATTGCTGTATCCTAGTACGATATCTGTATTTGGAGTCATTTGTTCGGCCAGTCTCCTCAGCCAGTTCCGGCTGATAGGACAGCAATAAGGTTCTGTAACTACAAGCCATTCATAACGGCTGGCACGTATTCCCATTGCGATGCCCAGCTTTTTCCGACTGACGTAGCGGGCAGTTTCCGGAATGAAAGTGTGATACAGATTATTGTATTTGTCGGATAATAACTTCAGGATGTTTTCATCTTCTCCAGCCGACTTGTCATTGATGACAATTACCTCAAATTCCGGATAATCTTGTTCGAGAATGGCAGGAAGGTTTTTGGTTAATGCACTTCCGGAGTCTTTGGTCACGATAATAACTGATAGTGGTGGAAGTTCTGTTCCGGCAGCTTCATTCTTTTTTTTGAAATGCCGATGTATGCGGTTGTAGATTCCAAAAACGTAACATAACTGAATCGCACAAAGTATGCCACAGACTGCAACCAGCAAAAAAGTGGTAGATGCCAAATCGAGTGTAATCATATTGTGAGTCTTATAATAAAAATCGGTGCAAAAATAGAGTAATTTTTTGAGATTGCGCTCAATCTGTCTTCTAATAAAGGATGATTTTTTGTGCCTTATTCAATTTTCGCTATCTTTGCATGGCGTAAAATAATGTTACGCTGCCGGAAGAATCAGAAAATAATAAAAGTAAGAAATGAAGAATATACGTAATTTTTGTATTATTGCCCATATCGACCACGGAAAGTCTACACTGGCAGACCGCCTTCTGGAGTATACTCAGACAGTGAAGGTCACAGAAGGACAGATGTTGGACGACATGGATTTGGAGCGCGAGCGTGGTATAACTATCAAAAGTCATGCTATTCAGATGGAGTATACCTATAAAGGTGAAAAATATATACTGAATCTGATTGATACTCCGGGGCACGTCGATTTTTCTTACGAGGTATCTCGTTCTATCGCTGCATGTGAAGGAGCTTTATTGGTAGTAGATGCTTCGCAAGGAGTGCAGGCACAGACCATTTCTAATCTTTATATGGCACTGGAACATGACCTGGAGATTATTCCGGTAATGAATAAGTGTGATATGGCAAGTGCTATGCCGGAAGAAGTGGAAGATGAAATTATCGACTTGTTAGGGTGTAAGCGTGAAGATATTATCCGTGCATCTGGAAAAACTGGCATGGGCGTAGAAGAGATTCTTCAGGCGGTAGTCGAACGGATTCCATGCCCGGTGGGAGATGAAGAAGCACCTTTGCAAGCTTTGATCTTCGACTCTGTTTTCAATTCGTTTAGAGGTATCATTGCGTATTTCAAGGTAGTAAACGGAGTGATCCGTACCGGTGATAAAGTTAAATTCTTCAATACTGGAAAAGAATACGATGCCGATGAGGTTGGAGTGTTGAAAATGGATATGGTTCCTCGTAAGGAGCTTCGTACCGGTGATGTTGGTTATATCATATCCGGTATCAAAACCTCGAAAGAAGTTAAGGTCGGCGATACGATTACTCATATTTCTCGTCCTTGTGATAAAGCTATCGATGGTTTTGAAGAGGTTAAGCCTATGGTTTTTGCCGGTGTCTATCCGATAGAGGCTGAGGATTATGAGAATCTGCGTGCATCGTTGGAGAAACTTCAGCTGAATGATGCTTCACTTACTTTCCTGCCGGAATCATCATTGGCATTGGGATTCGGCTTCCGATGCGGATTCTTGGGTTTGCTCCATATGGAAATTGTTCAGGAACGTCTGGACCGTGAGTTTGATATGAATGTCATCACGACTGTTCCCAACGTATCATATATGGTGTACGATAAGCAGGGAAATGTGCAGGAGGTACATAATCCTGGTGGCATGCCCGATCTGACTCTTATCGATCATATCGAAGAGCCTTATATCGATGCGTCCATCATTACTGCTACCGATTATATTGGCTCGATTATGACATTGTGTTTGGGTAAGCGTGGTGAGCTGGTTCGTCAGGATTATATTTCGGGTAATCGTGTAGAGCTTCACTATAAAATGCCGTTGGGTGAAATTGTGATAGATTTTTACGATAAGCTGAAGAGTATATCGAAGGGATATGCTTCTTTTGATTATCATCAGTCGGGCTTCCGTCCTTCGAAACTTGTTAAACTGGATATCCTGTTGAACGGTGAATCTGTAGATGCACTTTCTACCCTAACTCATTTTGATAATGCATACGATTTGGGACGTCGCATGTGCGAGAAACTGAAGGAGCTGATTCCCCGTCAGCAGTTTGAAATAGCCATTCAGGCAGCTATCGGTGCTAAGATTATTGCTCGTGAAACGATTAAAGCAGTACGTAAGGATGTAACAGCCAAGTGTTACGGTGGTGATGTGAGCCGTAAGCGTAAGTTGCTTGAAAAACAAAAGAAAGGAAAGAAACGTATGAAGCAGATCGGTACGGTAGAAGTGCCTCAGAAAGCTTTCCTTGCTGTGTTGAAATTGGATTAAACAGGTAATTTAGTCAGTCTATAGACTGTGCTCTTTTTAAAGACGCCCTCTGTATTTTCATGATATGTAAATGACTTGGTATTGTACCAGTCTTTGAATAATGAAAAATACAGAGGGTGTAATGTCTTAGGGTCTATGTTCTCCTTTTGTCGACCAGCTGTTCTATATGAAAATTTATTGTAGAATCTTTGTCTTTTTGTATAAATAATTTGTCTTTTCCTATAAAAGGAGGCAAAACTTTATACTCTTCTTTTTAAAAGGTTTTTTCACTTTTTCATCAAAGTCTTTAATTAATATTTTGATATTACGGAAAAAAGAGTTTCCTTTGTAACAAATCATTAAACAAATCCGTGTTTAATAGGAATTCAAAAACGCTTTCTGTTGAATATAAATTCGTTTGTGGTTTTGAGTTCTTGATTTTGAAATTGTCTGTAACACGGTATCACTCTTCTACAGTAGTTGTCTTTGGGTTTCAGAAGGAATAATTGAGCAGGGGACGCTGTGTGCGGGCAGATTGTTAAACCCTTAAAAGTCAATCCTGCTATGGAAGATAACGAAAGAATATTCCCGGATGATAAGTTGGTTTCTATGTTTCGTAATGGTGACAGTCACGCTTTCGAAATTTTGTTGTCACGTTATGATGAATGCATAATGAGAGCTATCCGAAAGAGTACCATTAATAATAATGATAGCGTAGAAGACCTGTATCAGGAAATTGTTACCCATCTCTATGAAAAACTAAAATGCGTATACAAGGCAAATGGCCATTTCGGAGCATGGCTGAATTGCGTCGTTGGGAATTTTTTATGTAGTGTGTATCGTAAGAAACATCAGGATTGCCTTCCATTGAAACTTGATATATTGAAAGATGACGATTGTCTTGTCGATAATTATATTTCAGCAGAAAGAAGAGAGCGGAAATTCGAGGATCTGAAAGAGGCTGTAGAAGACCTGTCGGAAGAATTGGGCCGTTTGGTTAAAATGAAAATCTGGGAGGGGATGACCTATCAGGAAATATCAGAACAGACAGGTATTAATAGATCTACAGTTGTAAAACGCTTGAAGTCTGCTTATCAGGAGTTGGAAAAAAGGATGATTGCCAAAGGATATGACGATGCTTTGATATAAAATTTTACTTTTTTTAATGAGAAAAACATTGTTAACGTTACCAATGAAACAATTTTTATAGTACATTTGCCACGGATTTGTAAAGTACGGTTTGCAAAACATGGTAAATAGTATAAAACATCTAGGTATTGTGGAAAACATCAATGGCTCTCGCTTGAAAGTAAGAATTGTGCAGAGTTCAGCTTGCTCGTCTTGTAGTGTGAAAGGACACTGTAGTGCTTCCGAAACCAAAGAAAAAATAATTGATGTTTATAATAAGAATGGAGTTCCATGCCAGATTGGCGAACGAGTAATGATTGTTGGAACTACCTCAATGGGTATGAAAGCTGTCTTTTTAGCTTTTGTACTCCCTTTTGTCGTGTTATTGCTTGCCCTGATTTTTTCGTTGAAACTGACTGGGGGGGATGAGGTTTTGTCGGCTTTGATTTCTTTGGCTACCCTGGTTCCCTATTACCTTATTATATATATGTGCCGGCAGAAAATCAGCCGCTCGTTTATGTTTACCCTAGAATCAATATATAATTAATAAACTAACTTTATATTTTTATGAACTTAATTTTGGTTGCAGTGATTTCATTGGGGGCCATTGGCTTGATTGCCGCAGTTATTTTGTTTGTGGCTTCAAAGAAATTTGCTGTGTATGAAGATCCGCGAATTGCTCAGGTAGCCGAAGTGCTTCCACAAGCTAACTGCGGTGGATGTGGTTATCCGGGATGTTCTGGTTTTGCCGCTGCTTGCGTGAAGGCTGGTTCACTCGAAGGAAAACTGTGTCCGGTGGGCGGTCAGCCTACCATGGAAAAGGTTGCTGGTATTTTAGGACTGGAGGCTACAGCTTCAGAACCTAAAGTAGCGGTAGTGAGATGTAACGGTACATGTGCCAACCGTCCTAAACTTACTCAGTACGACGGTGTGCGTTCATGTGTAGTAGCTAATTCCACTTATGGAGGTGAAACCGGATGTACATTCGGCTGCTTGGGATGTGGCGACTGTGTGAGTGCTTGCCAGTTCGATGCCATTCACATGAATCCGGAAACCGGATTACCCGAAGTGGATGAAAGTAAATGTACTGCTTGTGGTGCTTGTAGCAAAGCATGTCCGCGCAACATTATCGAAATCCGTCCGAAAGGAAAGAACAACCGTCGTGTATACGTACAGTGTGTCAATAAAGACAAAGGTGCTGTTGCACGTAAGGCTTGTACCGCTGCATGTATCGGCTGTGGCAAGTGTGTGAAGGTTTGTCCGTTCGAAGCTATTACACTCGAAAATAATCTGGCATACATCGATTCGGCTAAGTGTAAATCTTGCCGCAAGTGCGAAACTGAATGTCCTCAGAATGCAATTGTTGCGGTAAATTTCCCTCCTCGCAAGGCTAAACCTGCTGACGCTGCTCCTGTAGCACAGGCTGCTTCTGCTGCATCAAAGGCTGCTCAGCCTGTAGCTGAACCTAAAAAGGAAACAGTGGAAGTTAAAGCTGCTGAGGCTCCGAAAGAAGCTCCTAAAACTGAGGCTTAATCAAAATTAGTAATTAAATTAAAAAGATATTTACAGTGAAGACATTTAGAATTGGTGGAGTTCATCCAGCAGAAAATAAATTGTCAGCAGGCAAAGCTATCGAAACGCTTGCTCTTCCTAAGCAGGCTGTTTTCCCTTTGTCACAGCATATCGGTGCTCCCGCTACTGCTATCGTAAAAAAAGGTGATGTAGTGAAGGTCGGAACCAAGATTGCTGAAGCAGGAGGCTTTGTTTCTGCCGCTATCTTCTCTTCTGTTTCTGGTAAAGTAAACAAAGTGGATAGCGTTATCGACGCCAGTGGCTATCGTAAACCGGCTATTTTTATTGATGTGGAAGGTGACGAATGGGAAGAAAGCATCGACCGCAGCAGCGAACTGGTAAAAGAATGTAACCTGACTCCTGAAGAAATTGTTGCTAAGATAAAAAATGCAGGTGTTGTTGCTGTCTCTTATACACATCTGACGCTGCCGACGACTTAATAGGTGTAG
>ENA-OYZZ01000959-OYZZ01000959.1-human-gut-metagenome-genome-assembly--contig:-NODE-959-length-11334-cov-9.818601_pt1 | contig 11334 bp, 7 predicted proteins | sample MGYA00244199_ERZ653482 | MGnify/ENA primary metagenome ERZ653482 (study PRJEB26926, sample SAMN06165036) | human gut metagenome | biome: ENVO:00009003; feature: ENVO:2100002; material: ENVO:00002003...
TATCGCTGGCCTGCACGACTTGTATCGCACAAGCCCTTTGCAGCCGAGAGATATTTTATCACATCTGCGTGCATTTGGCAAGTGTTTTTTCAAAAAAATCGTATTTTTCTTTTTTATTTTCTCCGCACGGTCTTTTGGCGCATTTTTTGTGCATTTTGCATACCGCGTTCCACATTTTTGCGTGGAAAACTCCCCTGCCTCTCAGGATGCACCGGAATGGGGCGCTTTATACAAAAAGACCCTCTCCGTCAGGGCCCGCAGGCTTTGACGGAGAGGGTCTTTCTTTACTTTTTCTGTTTCAGCTGTTCTTCCAGCCCATCCCGGGGAGTGATGTAGACGGTGGTGTACACCTCATACAGCACCATGCCGGGCTTTGCGCCGTTGGCTTTCCAGATATTCTTCACCTCGGTGGTGTCCACGGCCACCTTGGCACCGGTCCCGGCCTTGTAGGCGCTGGAATAGATCACGGCCAGCTCGGCGGCCTCCTGCCGGGTGGTGTCCGGGATATCCTCGCCCCGGCTCATCACGACCACATGGCTGCCGGGAGCCTTCTGGACATGGAACCAGAGGTCCTTGCCCCGGGCGGTGTGGAGGGTCAGCTTGTCGTTCTGGGCGTTGTTGCGGCCCACAAGAATTTCAAAGCCGTCGCTGGAGGTAAAGCGCAGAAAGTCGGCAGGCTTTTGGCGCTTGTCGCGCTGCTTGTAGTATTTCAGGTAGCCCTGACTCTTGAGCTCTGCCCGGATCTCGTTCAGTGCCGCCTCACCGGCGGCGGTCTCCACCTCATAGAGTACGGTTTCCAGATAAGCGATCTCCTTTTCACCCTCTGCCAGCAGGTCTACCAGCATCCGGGCGGCGGTCTGCTTCTTCTTGTAGTTCTTGAAGAAGTTCTGGGCGTTCTGGCTGGGGCTGAACCGCAGGTCCAGCGGAATGGTCACTTCCTTGCCCTCATCGTACCAGTTGGGCACGGTGATGCTCTTCATTCCCTTCTGGGCCATGTAGAGGTTGGCTGAGAGCAGCTCCCCGTAGAGCCGCAGCTTCTCGCTCTTGCCGCTGGCGGCCAGCTCCTCCTGCCGGGCGGCCTGCTTGCGGACCGCACGCTCGTACATGTTGTGCACGGCCTTGTGCAGTTCCTTGCTCTTGGTGCGCAGGCGCTCGGCGCGGTCCTTCTCGGCATAGTAGCCCTCGAGCAGGGCGTTGAAGGACGGCCACTCTTTTATAATATAGGTATCGCCGTACTGCAGGGGCCGGAAGAAGGTGAACTCCACCGGCTTGCCGTCCGGGGCAGTCACGCTGCAGGGACAGCCGCCGTTGTGGTGGAGCTCCTTCAGCTCGTCGATGGCGGCCATCAGCTTCCGCTTCTGCGCATCGTCCAGCTCGTTGGCCAGCAGGTGTTCCCCGTCGAAGGCGCGCCAGGCGGCTTCCCGGCAGACCACCGGGCCGACACCGGCCACGGTCTTGTTCAGAGCATCGGCCACAGGCAGATCTCGCTCACAGGCCGCCGCCACGATAGACGCGGCGCTCACCTGCAAAAAGTCAGGGCGGACCGGTTTGGGCGGAATGGTGTAGGGCAGGCCCGGCAGCAGCTGCCGGACATCGCTGTCCTCAAAATCCACTCGCTTGAGGGCATCGATGATCTTGCCGTTCTGCACCAGCACCAGATTGGAGTAGCGGCCCATCAGCTCAGCGCAGAGGATGTTCTGCACCAGATCCCCCATCTCGTTGGTGCACTGGAAGGTAAAGTACACGATGCGGTCACCCGGCTCCATCTGCACATCCAGCAGTTTGCCGCCGGTCAGATGCTTGCGCATCAGCATACAGAAGGAGGGCGGTGTCTCGGGGTTCTCGAAGCTCTCTTCGGTCAGGCAGACCCGGGCCGAGCCGCTGCGTGCCGAGAGCAGCAGCGCATAGGTCTCGGTGCGGGTGCGCAGGGTCAGCACCAGTTCATCGCGGGTGGGTTCAAATATTTTTGCGATCTTCGCATCGGTCAGGGTCTGTTTCAGCTCCCCAGCCGTCAGCGCCAGCGTCGCGGCATCAAGTGCCATCTTATAATCACCTGTTTCTCTGATAGAATCTCTTATTCGTTTACGCAAAACGCTCCGGTTTTGCCAAGGGCTCCCCTACTAGGCAACGACGACGACCGCCGCCAGTGGCGGATGAAGGGAGGAGTTGTTGGGGCCGCGGCCAGCAGGATGCAAGTGCAAGGCTTTGCACGAAGCAGACGCTGGGAGCCGCAACCCGGAATACATTAGAAACTATTTTAAGGAGGATTTTCCATGAAAAAGCGAATCCTTGCATTTCTGCTGGCGGTGAGCATTGCCGTGTCGATGCTGGTGCTGCCGGCATCGGCAGCGGGCAACGCCAACACGGCGGTCCAGCTGTCCATCACGCTGAACGCGATGGACAGCAGCCAGCAGGCTGCCCTGAACGCTGTGGTCACCCGCGGTGCGCTGGCCCGGATGCTGGTGTCCTACTCCACCTACCGCGAGAGCGTGGGCTCTCAGGGCACGGTGGGCACCCTGTTCACCGACCTGCCCGGCACTTCGCCCTATGCACCCTATGTCCGCATTGCGGTGCAGAATGGCTGGATGAACGGCTACACCGACGGCTCTTTCCGGCCCGACAATGCCGTGATGCTGGAAGAAGCGGTCACGGCCATCCTCAAGCTGATGGGCTATAAAATGACCGACCTGAGCGGCTCCTTCCCCAACGCACAGCTGAACAAGGCCAGTGAGCTGGGCCTGCGCAATCAGGTGGACCGCAGCCAGGGCGAGGCGCTCAACTACGAGGAGTGCGCCCTGCTGTTCTACAACGCTCTGACAGCCAACACCGCCAGCGGCAGTGCCTACGGCAGCAGCCTGGGCTTCACGGTCTCCAATGGCCAGGTGGATACCTCCAGCGTCATGCTCAAGAGCCTGAAGGGCCCCTTTGTGGCGGGCGATACGGTCCAGCTGCCCTTTGTTCCCAAGATGGTCTACCGCAACGATAAAGCGTCGGAATCTGCGGAGCTGAACAAATACGATGTGTATTATTACAGCGAGAGTTTACAGACATTGTGGGTCTACACCCGCCGCGCCGCTGGGCGCATCACGGCAGTTTCGCCCAGTGCCAGCGCCCCCACCAGTGTAACGGTGGCAGGCACCAGCTATACGCTGGGTTCCTCTGCGGTGGCCTCCCAGGTGTCCTCCCTCAACGGCGGCGGCGTGGGCGAGGTCGTCACCCTGCTGCTGGGCATGAACAATGAGGCTGCCGGGATCGTGACCGGCGAGGAAGCCGACAGTGTGTTCTACGGTGTCGTGCAGACCGCCACCCGCAGTCTGGTGGAAGAGAACGGCGCGGATGTTCTGCAGAAAGTCTCCGTCATGTGCACCGATGGCATTGCCCGCACTGTGAACGTGGACAAGAGCCTGAACTTTCCGCAGGGGTGGCTGGTAGAGATCAAGGTCACCCCGGAGGGCGAGAGCGTGGAACACATCGGTGACCGCCGCGTCAACGGCACCATCAATACCAATGTCACTGCGCTGGGCGCTGCCGCCCTGGCCGACGATGTAGAGATTCTGGATACAACTTCGGAGGGTGTGGCTGGGACGGTTCGTCCCAGCCGCCTATCGGGGGTAACACTGAGTGACCTCGATGTCCGCTACTATACCGTCAACGATGCCGGACAGATCGACCGGCTCATCCTGAACGATGTGACCGGCGACCTGTGGAGCTACGGCGTGCTGGACGATGTGAAAAATCTGGCCATGAATTATTCTGACCTGAAGAGCCTCGTCACCAGCATTGCGGCGGGAGATTCCGCTTCCGGCACCACGACCACGACAGGCACCACCACCGGAGCGGCCACGGGCGGCACCAGCGGCTCCGGCTCTACCTCGGATACCACCACCGCTGTGACCGGTGCCACGGCGGTAGACCGCCTGTCCAACCTGCTGGTGCCCACCACCAGCGAGATCCTGTGGGGCATCGTCTCGGGCGATATCCTGAGCACGGCCTGGCAGAAGCTGACCAGCAACACCGGCTCCCTGATGAGCATTGGCTTCCAGCAGATCGCGGAGATCACGGGCACCCCCTTCAAGCAGATCTTCAATTACATCGGCGGCGGGGCAACCTATATCTGCTACGTCAACGGCGCGGTGGCCAGCTACACCACGGCCATCAAGTATCCGGTGCTGGCGGGCGGCATTGCCGTGCGGCAGGAGACCACCGGCTCTGTCAAGGCCATGATGCAGCTGATGCCCCTGAAGATCGACAAGGTCGGCGCTGCCTCGGTGCTCTCGGGCAATGAACGCTACGAGATGGCAGACAATGCGCAGGTCTACCTGTGGTACAAGGGCCAGTATTACCCCACCAAGCTGGCTCAGGTGGATGCGGACGGCTACCAGCTGACCGGCTGGTACGATAATTTCGGCTGCGCTGCCGGAAAAAAGGTCCGCGTCATCATTGCGGTCAAGAACGACTGATGCTTTATTACAGCGGCCTGAGCCGCACACTGCGGCAGCTGCGCTGGGTGCTTTACCCGCGCCGCTGCCCTTTTTGTGACCGGGTGCTGGGAAACCAGCCTGCCTGCCCGGACTGCGCCGATGGGCTGGCAGAGCTGCGCCGTGCACCCTCCATGCGGCTGCGCGGCTCCGAGCACTACCTGGGGCGGCTGGATGGGGCAGCCGCGCCCTACCGATACACCGGCCTTGTCCGCCGCGCGGTGCTGCGGGCGAAATATCAGGGCGCACCCTGGGCAGCTGTGGAGCTGGGCGTGGAGATGGCCCGCCTGCTCTTTGGCAGCGAGATCAGAATGTGCGGCTCTGAGCCCCTGCCCGAACCGGTACCGGGCCTTGACAGGGGTTACGACTGCATCCTTCCGGTACCGGCCTCCAGCAAAAAGCGCGGCTACAATGTGCCGGAGCGGATGGCACAGCCCCTTGCCCGGGCGGTGGGCGTGCCGGTGGTCACGGACGCGCTGACCCGTGCCCGCTCCACCCGGCGGCAGGAGGGACTTTCCCTTGACGAGCGGCTGGCCAATGTGGCGGGTGCCTTCCGGGTGGCACGGCCGGAGGCTGTGGAGGGAAAGCGCATCCTTCTGGTGGACGATGTCCTGACCACCGGAGCCACGGCCTCGGCCTGCGCGCAGGCTCTGCTGGATGCCGGTACGCAGAGCGTGTTCGCTGTGGCGCTGGCCACGGTGGAGTTTCCGCAGCCGGTGGGCAGCACAACGGCCATTGCCGAAAATGAAGAAGAAATTTGAAAATAGTGCTTGACAAAACACCATTCTTCGGGTATACTGATTGAGCTGTAAGCGACAAGCTCGATCAGATGTCCGGGTGTAGCGCAGTTTTGGTAGCGCGCTTGAATGGGGTTCAAGAGGCCGTGAGTTCGATTCTCGCCACTCGGATTGAAACAAGACCGACGATTTCAAAAGAGATCGTCGGTCTTGATTTTTTATTCGGCTGTTTCTGGTGCGCTGTCCCGGAGGGGCGGGCACCGCTGCAAGGAGGGCGAGTCTATGAATGCTGCACTGCGCCGGGATGCGGATGTGATCCTTCGTTCCAGCCTGAACGCTGTTCTGCCGGATGAGGCGGTGCGCCGCGCGCTGCGGGATCTCCGGCCCGGGAAGGGCCGGGTGCTTCTGGTGGCGGCGGGCAAGGCGGCCTGGCAGATGGCACACGCGGCGGTTGAAACGCTGGGCCGGGTGGATGGCGGCGTGATCGTGACCAAGTATGGCCATGTGAAAGGTGAGATCCCCGGGGTGACCTGCTATGAGGCGGGCCACCCGGTGCCGGATGAAAACGGTTTTGCGGCCACCCAAAAGGCGCTGGAGCTGGTGCAGGGGCTGACCGCCGGGGATACGGTGCTGTTCCTGCTTTCCGGCGGCGGCAGTGCGCTGTTTGAGCAGCCGCTCGTTCCCGGGGCAGAGCTGCAGGACATCACGAGCCAGCTGCTGGCCAGCGGGGCCGACATTGTGGAAATGAATACCATCCGCAAGCGGCTTTCCGGTGTGAAGGGCGGGCGGTTCGCGCAGCGCTGTGCCCCTGCGCAGGTGTTCAGCATCGTGCTGAGCGACATTCTGGGGGATCCGCTGGATATGATCGCCAGCGGCCCGGCGGTACCGGATACCTCCACCTGCGCCCAGGCGCTTGCCGTTGCCGAAAAGTATCATCTGGCACTCTCAGCACAGGCCCGGGCCCTGCTGGCGCAGGAAACGCCCAAAACGCTGGACAATGTGACCACCCGGATCACCGGCAGCGTGCGGGAGCTTTGCCGTGCCGCGGCCAGTGCCTGCCGGAATCTGGGATATGAACCGGTTCTCCTGACCGACCAACTCTGCTGCGAAGCACGGGAAGCAGGCAGCTTTCTTGGCTCCATTGTCCGCACCCAGGCAGGGCAGGGGAAAAAGCTGGCCTACATCGCGGGCGGCGAGACCATCGTTCACCTGACCGGAAAAGGGCTTGGCGGAAGAAATCAGGAGCTGGCCCTTGCGGCTGCGCCTGCCATTGCCGGGCTGAACGCGGCGGTGTTCTCTGTGGGCAGCGATGGCACAGACGGCCCCACCGATGCCGCCGGCGGCTATGTGGATGGGGATACCCTTGCCGCGCTGGAGGCCGGGGGCTGGAGCGGATACGCTGCTTTGCAGAACAACGATTCCTACCACGCCCTGAAAGCAGTGGATGGCCTGATCATCACCGGGGCAACGGGCACCAATGTCAACGATGTGGCGGTGGCCCTGATCGGGGAAAAAACACCGCCTGTGGGCCCGGAAGTTTCCCCGGAGTGGTGATTGCATTCCTCCGTTGAGTATGTTATACTGAACAGCGAACTGAATAGAAAACAGCAGGTGCGTACCGTCCGCGGCTCTGGCCGGGGGCAGGCTCGTTAAAAGGGAAGCGGGTGCAAATCCCGCACGATCTCGTCACTGTGATAAGGGAGTTTACCGCCAGGGTGCAGCTGCACCGGTCACTGGAACGTATGTTCCGGGAAGGCGGCGGTGGATGTTGAGCTTTCAGCCAGGAAACCTGCCCGCTGTTGGTACGGGGGCGCAAGCCCCAGATCACGAGGAATTGGTTGTACCCAAAAAGCCTGAAAAAACTGAAAAGGGTCTTTTTGCTTTGCCGTCCCGCAAGCAGAAAGGCCCCTTTTGTTTTGCCGGGCACTCTTTCCTGTACCTTCTGTTCAGCAAAAATCATGTTCAAAAACAGGAAAGGAACGAACAAAAATGAGAAAACGCACCATCCACAAAGCAGCGGCCGCTCTGACCGCTCTGGCCCTCTGCGCCGGTGTACTGACCGGCTGCGGCGGTGCCGCAAGCAGCACCACTGCTTCCAGCACGGCAGGATCTGCTGCCAGCAGCGAGGTTTCCGGCGAGGAGGCTGACGAATTGGCCGCAAAGAACGTTGCAGACCTGATCGATGCCATCTATGTGCAGGAGCGCACCGATGACACCGATGCCCAGTGTGAGGCCGCCAAGGCCGCATGGGATGCCCTGACCGATGCCCAGAAGGAGCTGGTCGAGGGCGAAGAGGCTGACCCTGACTACTTTGGCCGCGACACCGGCGATGCTTCCAAGGACGACAGCCGCAATCAGGACGACATCGGCGAAAATGAGCTGCTGGTGGTCTCCTTCGGCACCTCCTTCAACGACAGCCGAGTGAAGGATATCAAGGGCATCGAGGATGCGCTGCAGGCCGCTTATCCTGATTGGTCTGTCCGCCGCGCCTTCACCGCACAGATCATCATCAACCATGTTCAGGCCCGCGACGGCGAGAAGATCGACAACATGCAGCAGGCTCTGGATCGCGCTGTGGCCAACGGCGTGAAGAACCTGGTCGTCCAGCCCACCCACCTGATGCACGGTGCAGAGTACGACGAGATGATGGAGATGATCGACGAGTACAAGGACAAGTTTGAGAGCGTCGCCGTTGCTGAGCCCCTGCTGGGCGAGGTCGGTGCCGACGCTGCCGTCATCAACGCCGACAAGGAAGCTGTTGCCAAGGCCGTTACCGCTGCCGCTGTGAAGGATGCCGGTTTCGACAGCCTGGAGGCCGCCGCTGAGGAGAAGGTCGCCTTTGTCTTTATGGGCCACGGCACCTCCCACACCGCAAAGGTGAGCTACAGCCAGATGCAGACCGCCATGCAGACCCTGGGCTACAGCAACGTGTTCATCGGCACGGTGGAGGGTGAGCCCGAGGAGACCGCCTGCGAGAACGTCATCGAGGCTGTCAAGGCCGCCGGTTACACCAAGGTTATCCTGCGCCCCCTGATGGTCGTTGCCGGTGACCACGCCAACAACGATATGGCCGGTGCGGATGACGATTCCTGGCTGAGCCAGTTCCAGGCCTCCGGTGACTTCGCGTCCGTGGAGTGCCAGATCGCCGGTCTGGGTGAGATCGAGGACATCCAGCAGCGCTACATTGAGCACACCAAAGCCGCCATTGATTCCCTGAACGGCTAATATTCTGCATTCCAATGCCCGAAGGGAGAGATCTTTTCGGGCATTTTTTATGGAGAGCTTCCCCGCATGAGGAGAAACACTCCCATTTCAAATTCTGAATTTTTGAGGTATTTTGTTTATGCACTGCAAACAGCTTGTTTCCCTGTCCGTTGCTTCTCTGATGCTGGCCGCCGTCCTCACCGGCTGCGGTGGGGCTTCTTCCACTGCTTCCTCTGCTGTCAGCTCGGAAGCCGCTTCTGCCGTGAGCGCTGCCGCATCCGAGCCTGCCGAAGCCGCCCTGCCGGACGGCGTGTACACGGCTGAGTTCGACACCGACAGCGGCATGTTCCACGCCAACGAAGCCTGCAATGGCATGGGCACCCTGACCGTGGAGAACGGGCAGATGACCTTCCACGTCAGTCTGGCCTCCAAGAAGATCGTCAACCTGTATGTTGGCATGGCCGCCGATGCCGAGGCCAACAAGGCAGATTGGCTGCTGCCCACCACCGACACCGTCACCTACTCCGACGGCACCTCGGAGGAGGTCTACGGCTATGATATCCCCGTGGCCGCTGTGGACCAGGACTTCCAGCTGGCACTCCTCGGGACCAAGGGCAAGTGGTATGACCACACCGTGAGCATCCGCAATGCACAGCCCAAGGCTGAGGAAGCTGCCGAGACCCCTGCGGATGGTGAATACAGCGTGAATGTGACCCTGGAGGGCGGCTCTGGCCGTGCCACCGTGGAAAGCCCTGCCGCCCTGACCGTGGCGGACGGAAAAATGACCGCTGTCATCCTGTGGAGCAGCCCCAATTATGATTACATGATCGTGGATGGCGAGAAGTATCTGCCCACCAACACCGAGGGCAACTCCACCTTTGAGATCCCTGTTTCTGCACTGGGCACCCCGCTGGCTGTCACTGCCGATACCGTAGCCATGAGCACCCCCCATGAGATCGAGTATACGCTGACCTTTGCGCTGAACTGATGAAACTGACGAGACAACAATTCCTGCGCGTTCTGCCTGCTACAGTACTGGCCCTGTCGGGCTGCGCCGCCTCCGAGACAGCGCCCGCCAGCACAGAAGAACTGGTCTTTGACCATGCCTGTCCGCTGGATTACGCCACACAGTTTACTGCCGACTGCTATGAGGGCGGCTATACCATGTTGACCCTGACCGAATCGGGGCAGCAGTTCCTTGTGACCCCGGAGGATGCCGCTGAGGTGGAAGGCCTGCCCGAGAGCGTGACTGTGCTGCGTCAGCCTGTCCGGAACATCTACCTTGTCTCCACCTCGGTGATGGACCTGTTCCTCGCGCTGGATGGGCTGGACAGCGTGACCCTTTCCGGCACCCAGGCGGAGGGCTGGTATCTGGATGAGGCCAGAGCCGCCATGGAGGCCGGGCGCATTGCCTATGCGGGCAAGTACAGCGCCCCGGACTACGAAAAGATCCTTGCGGCCAACTGCGGCCTTGCCATCGAGAACACCATGATCTACCACACCCCGGAGGTCAAGGAGCAGCTGGAACGGTTCGGCATCCCGGTGCTGGTGGAGCGCTCCAGCTATGAGAGCGGCCCGCTGGCCCGGCTGGAATGGCTCAAGTTCTGGGGCATCCTGCTGGGGAAAGAGGAGCTGGCGGAACAGGAATTCGCCCGGCAGGTGGAGCGCCTTGCACCGCTGACCGGGCAGGCTCCCACCGGCAAGCGCTGTGCCTTTTTCTCCATCACAGCCAACAACCTTGCCAATGTGCGCAAGGGCGGCGACTATGTGGCCCAGATGATCGAGATGGCGGGCGGTGACTATGTGTTTGCGGACCTGGCCGACAACGGCAACAACCTTTCCACCATGAACCTGCCGCTGGAGGATTTTTACGCCGGTGCAAAGGATGCGGATGTGCTCCTTTACAACAGCACCATTGAGGGCGTGGTGCACACCACCGAGGAACTGGTGGCAAAATGCCCCCTGCTGGCCGAGTTCAAGGCCGTGCAGAGCGGCAGTGTCTGGTGCACCACCCAGAGCTTTTTCCAGCAGAGTACGGCGCTGGTCGATTTTGTGCTCGACCTGCACCGTGTCTTTACGGAGAACGACCCCGCCGACCTGCAATTTCTGAGGAAAGTAGAGTAACCTATGACCAGCAAAAAGCGCCTGATCCTTTCTTACGGCATCCTTGCCCTGCTGCTGGCGGTGCTGTTTACCGCCAACCTGTTCTGGGGCAGTGTGTCCCTGACACCGGGGGCAGTGCTGGCGGCCCTGACCGGCCGCGGGCAGGACGCTTTGAGCGTGGGCATCATCACCCAGCTGCGCCTGCCCCGGGCCGTGATGGTGGTACTGCTGGGAGCGGCGCTCTCGGCGGCAGGCTACCTGCTGCAGACCTTTTTTGCCAACCCCATTGCAGGTCCCTTTGTTATGGGCATTTCCAGCGGGGCCAAGCTGGCCGTGGCACTGATCATGGTGGCTTTTCTGAACCATGGCCTGCTCACCAGCTCCCTTACCCTGATCACAGCCGCCTTTGCGGGGGCCATGGCCTCCATGGCCTTTGTGCTGGCGGTCTCCCGGCGGGTGCAGCGGATGAGCATCCTTGTTATCTGCGGCGTAATGATCGGCTACATCTGTTCGGCCGTCACGGAGTTTGTGGTGGCCTTTGCCCAGGATAGCAACATCGTCAACCTCCACAACTGGTCTCAGGGCAGCTTTTCCGGCATGACCTGGGGCAATGTGCGGGCGGCGGCGCTGGTGGTGCTGCCCGCTCTGGCGGCAGCGTTCTGCCTTTCCAAGCCCATGGCCGCCTACCAGATGGGGGAGGCCTACGCCCGGAGCGTGGGCATCAATGTCAAAGTCTTTTCCCGGCTGCTGGTGCTGCTTTCCAGCTGTCTCTTATACACATCTCCGAGCCCACGAGACATGCGCAGATCTCG
>ENA-OYZZ01000967-OYZZ01000967.1-human-gut-metagenome-genome-assembly--contig:-NODE-967-length-11291-cov-9.040228_pt1 | contig 11291 bp, 10 predicted proteins | sample MGYA00244199_ERZ653482 | MGnify/ENA primary metagenome ERZ653482 (study PRJEB26926, sample SAMN06165036) | human gut metagenome | biome: ENVO:00009003; feature: ENVO:2100002; material: ENVO:00002003...
CTACTTCGGCGAGGACCGCACCGTGGACACCCACGTCAAGATGCTGCGCGGCCATTTGGGCAAGTGCCGCGGCTACATCGCCACTGTCTGGGGCATCGGCTACAAGTTCGACCCCGACGCGGCGCGTTAAGCGGAGGCTCTGCTCTTCATGCGGCAAACGAGCAAAACACGGCGCACCATCGGCATCCGGGGCCAGCTCATGGGCTTTCTGTGCTTCATCTGCCTTTTGCTGGTGGGGCTGTTCTGGTTTCTGAGCACCCAGCTGCTGGAGCCCCTCTACACCACCCATATCCAGAAGCAGCTCACCGAGCAGGCTGAGGCCATCGTGGCCCGGATGGACGAGGCCATCGGGAAGGGCGAGACCCTCTCCTACTGGGCCTTCGGCAGCCGGCTGTACGTCAACAACACCTTCTTCAACGCGCTGCAGGACGACATCTTCGAGCTGGGCGGGATGAGCAGCTTCTGCATCGACATCTCCGACACCACCCTGCGGCAGATCTTCAAGGTGGATAACCTGTCCTACTGCAACCTTCACCGCACCCGCCCCACCGACACTGCCGACGAGCAGACCGCCTACACCACGGCCCGCGCCATGCGGCAGCTCTGCCGGGAGAGCGGCGGCACAGTGGTGCGGAAGATAAACCCGCCCACGCCCTCCGGCTCCGTCCAGCTGATGGTGGGCCGGATGACCTCCGACGGAAATTACACTGTGCTGGTGACTACCAGCCTGATGCATGTGGCCGAGGCCGGCAAGGTGCTCAGCACCGTCCTGCCGCTGGCTGCGGCCCTCATTTTCGCGTTCTCGATGTCGGCGGCATGGTTGTTCAGCGAGTGGTTCACAAAGCCTCTGCGGGCTCTCTCCGGGGCTGCGCGGCAGGTGGCACAGGGCAACTATGCCGTCCATGTGGACTCGGTGCGGAACGACGAGCTGGGCGACCTTGCTCAGGAGTTCAACCACATGGCAAAAGAGGTCCAGCACGCCTCCCAGATGCAGCGCGACCTGCTGGCCAACGTCTCCCACGACCTGCGCACTCCGCTCACTCTCATCAAGGGCTATGCCGAGACGGTGCGCGATTTGACCGGCGACGACAAGAAGCACCGCGACGAGCAGATGAACATCATCGTGGACGAGACCGACCGCCTGACGGCCCTTGTTTCCAGCGTCATGGAGCTGAGCAAGGTCACGAGCGGCGCACTCAAGTGCGAGAAGGTCCACTTCGACATGGGCCAGCTCTGCGACGAGGTGAGCGAGCGTTATGACGCCGTCTGCGCCCAGAACGGCTGGCAGCTCAAGCTGGAGATCCCCGACGAAGGACTGCCGGTCTACGCCGACCCCGACATGATGCAGCGCGCTCTGCATAACCTTTTGGGCAACGCCATGCACCACATCGGCGAAGACGGCATCTTCGTGCTGCGAGCGCTGCGCTGCCCCGAGGGCGTCCGGGTGGAGGTGGAAGACCACGGCCCCGGCATCTCTGCCGAGGACCTGCCCTATATCTTCGACCGCTACTACCGCTCCCGCTCCGACGCAGGCAAGCAGGGGACCGGCCTCGGCCTCTCCATCACCAAAGCTATTTTCCAGCAGCACGGTTTCCGCTTCGGCGTCCACAGCACTGTGGGCAAAGGCACCGTGTTCTGGTTCATCATGACCGATACCGAAGATGCAGCTGCACAATAAAGCTGCCGACATTTTGTCTTTTCTTCCAAAATCGTATTTCTCTCTTGATGTTTTTTTCTTCGACGCCTATAATCGAGTTGGATTCAATTTATTGCATCATGTACTACAGGAGGAAAGAACATGAAGCCCTGTCCGCATTTTCTGAAAAGATTCGCAGTTCTGGCAGCTGCCTCACTGATTCTGAGCGCGGTCACTTTAAGTGCCAGTGCCGCAGCAGCTCCCGTAAAGTATGAAGAAAAGCGTTCCACTGTTACCACTGTCGATGGCGCACAGAAAAAGAAAGATCTGGCTGTGACCGTCGAATATCAGGTCGGCTCCACCTCTATCCGGGCTTATACTGTAGAAAAGGATGAGGTCATCGGTGTATCAAAGGATATGTGGTCTCTTTATGGTGCCTTTACTTCTGATTGGATCACCGATGGCACCTATACCCTCTCTCAGCCGCTGAACAGTGTGGAACAGATCACTGTAAGCGTTCCTTACGGCGACACAGCCCGCACGAACGAGAGTTATTTTGTATTCCATGTTCCCGAAGGCACCGTCGTCACTACTCCTTCCTGGAGTTATAACATGGACCTTTATAAGGGCAAGACTATCGCAGATGTAAAAGCCGTAGTGGAAGCCGGTCAGGACCCCAATACCCTCATTGACATTGAGGACGATTACGACCCCTTCGGGCCCGATCTTGAATATACCGACACTTCTGCGATCTATCACCTCCGTAAAGGTTACCTCTACCGCGTAAGCGTCAGCTCCGCCGAAGAGTCTTTCCCCGTTCCCGAGAATTTCTATTTCTGTGTAGATTAAACAACGACCAAAAACAGGAGCGGAAAGCTGCAGGCTTTCCGCTCCTGTTTTTTTATGCCGCATTTTCTCTCTGGCAGTACACCACTACTCTCGCTTTTCCGCCGGGGGTGCAGGTGTAGAGCACGAGGGGACAGCCGCCCTCCCGCAGGGCTTCGGGTTCTTCGGGCGAGACCTGCGCAGTCCGCTCCACAGTGTACACTGCCTCAGCGCCGTCCTGTGAAGTGAAACGCACCTCATCGCCTTCCGAAAGGCTGCTCAGCCGCCCGAAATGGGACTTGTAGTTGTGGGCCGCGATGACAAGGTCTCCGCCTGCCGTACTGCCGCATTGACGGCAGGGCGAGACCTTGAGGTTCGCTTTGCTCCACTCGGTCTGCACCGGCAGCTCCAAGCCCAGAGCGGGGATGGTCAGCACCCCCAGATACTCCCGCTCGACGCTTGACGCCGGGGTTTCCGAAGCCGATTCCTGCTCGGACTCTGCATCTTCCGTGGACAGGCTTTCCGCATTGTCTGCGGGCCGTTCTGCCTCCGACACTGCCGCGATGCTCTGGCTCTGGCGCAGCTGGCTCACCGCCGAAGCGGCCTGAGCGCCTGCCCTTGCATCCTCGAGCCGGTCGTAGACGTAGAGACAGACCGCTGCCAGCACCAAGACACTGCCCAGCATCAGGCAGAGCCGCTCCGGCACCAGCCTACGCATCGTGTCTGCGCTTCCGGCTCAGCCAGAGGCCCACCGCCACGAGGGCGATGCCCCCGCCTGCCAGCACCGGCACGGGCCAGAGCAGCTGGCCGGTCTGGATGAGGGTCTCCACCGGTTCCGGCTCCGCAGCCGGGATGACTTCATCCGGCATCTCTGCCGAGGGTGTCGGCGGACGGATGACTGTTATCTCACCCGGCTGGTCCACCGGCTTCGGGGTCGGCGTCGGCTTATCCGGCACATAAGGCGGCGTCACCGGTGGGGGAAGGGGGTCGGTGCTGCGGTAGCTGTTCTTGAAGAGCAGTTCCGTCTTTGCCCCGTCGTCCCCATCCCGCCGGACAGACACGTGTCCTTTCAGCTCACCGTCGGTGTCCCACGCCACCATGACTTTCAGGTAAAAGACGGTGTCGTCGTAGTCGGCCCGTTTCCGTCCGCCTGCGTCCTGAATGACCGTATACTCGTATATGCCGGGCGCGGTGTAGACGATGGTATCAAAAGTCTTCGTCAGGGTCTTGTCGTCGGCGTCGCGGCAGTCCCGGGCCGGAAAATCCAGCTCAGCCTCGTCGTCACAGCCTTCCGGCATCGGCGCGCCGTCCAACGCGGTCAGCCGCACCGTCAGCGTCTCGTCAGCTGCCTCTCCGGTGCAGCGGACGGACGCCTCCAGTTCCAGCTCCGCCCGCTGGTCTGCGGCCAGAGCAGGCAGGGCAGCGCTTACCGCAAGCGCTGCTGCCAGCAGGGCCGCTGCCATTTTCGGGAGCCTTCTCATGATAAGCTCTCCTCCTTTCCGTTTTGCAGGTCTGACATTGGTTCCATCCGGGCCAGCACCACCGTCCGCGCGTCGGTGTACTCCCCCGAGCAGGTAGCCATCGCCAGGAACTGCGCTCCTTCCGGCTCCTCTTCCAGCGCACGGAGGGCCTGTGCATCCATCTGAAGGGCGTTCTCCTCCACAAAGGGGAGCAGCCCGCCTGCGTCCGAGCGCCACTTGCCCGGGGCAAAGATGGCCTGTTCCGACGCAGGCACCACAAGGCAGGCCAGCACTTCCAGCCGATAGCTCCCGCCGGGCAGCGTCAGGGTGCCGGTGGTGTTCTGGCGGAAGAATGCGCCGTCCTTGTATTTGTCGAGGTCGCCGAACATCCGCCCGTTCTCCATATGGTGGCCGTAGAGCAGGGAATACCGCCCACTGAAGTCCGCGTCGCAGTCAACATCCAGAAAGATGCTGCCCGCCAGCGCAAAGCTGCCGTAGACGTCGGTGTTCAGATAGGTGAAATTGCTCTCGCCCTGCACCACCGGGTAGTCGATGGCCGTGCCGTCCAGCGTCAGCCACCCGCAGACATCGGGGTTGATGTCCCGCAGCTGGCCGAAGGAGAGGCTGTTGTCCTCCTGCGGCTGGGGCTTGAAGGCCAACAGCCCGGCCTGCACATTGTCGGCAGCGGCGTACACCCGGCTGTTGTCCCACAGCGCATAGCCCGACCAGACCACCGCCAGCAGCACCAGCAGGACCGTCACCCCGTCCAGCAGGCCGTTCGCCGCCCGCAGGGCCATCTTCTGCCACCGGATGTTCCTCACCTCCCTTGCCTTATTTCCTCCGCGCTTACTTCTGATGGCGGCGGCGCAGGGTCAGCAGCAACCCGACGCCCGCAGCACCCGTCAGGGTGAAGAGATAGGGTGCGCTGTCCAGCACCACACCGGCATCCACGATGCCGCCCTTGGTGTTGGTGAAGTTCGCCTGCTCGACCGCCTCATCCACTTCGCCCTCGGTGCCAGTCTCCGTCGTCACATAGTCTGCGACCGGCGTCTCAGACACCTTGTACTCGACACCGTAGGGCAGGTTCTCGATGTGGATGGTGTCGCCGTCTTTCAGATAGAAGGTGGCTTTTGTCGTCTCGCCGGGCCTGATTTCGATCGAGGCGGGGTTCGCGTCATAGCTGCCGCCGGTGATGGCGTAGCTGTCCTGATAGGTCTTGCCCTCCTCGCCGGTCAGCTGTACCGTGAACTCGAAGTATTTGTCCTTATTGCCCATGATGCCCTCGACGTCCTTGTGGACTTCCAGCTTACCGGCAGAGTAGAGGTTGTCGAAGTCGTCCTTCTTGCCCTCGCCGGTGGACTCCGGGTCCTCGGTGTGGACAGCGGCAATTCGGAGCTTGCCGTCCTGCTCGATGACCGTCACCCGCAGCAGGATGGCGTCGCCGTAGTAGGTCACGCCTGCGCTGTCGCCCGCCACCTCATGGATGATGTAGGTGTAGACACCCACGCTGTTGTACTTGGGCAGGTCGATCTTGATCTCCTTGGTCTTGGTGGTGCTGCCGGCCTCGCCTCTCAGGTAGCTCACCGTGCCGATGGTGGGCATCGGCATATTCTCCGGGGTGATGTCGTCCGACGCATCGGTGACATTGTCCGCCTCGATGTCGAAGCTGAACGTCTCCGCCGGGGAGAAGGTCCCCTCGTTGGCCAGCTCGTAGTTTTTCTTGATGACCACGCTGTCCATGTCCGCATACGTCTCGCCGCTGGCCGCAAAGGCGGGCATGACGTTGACGCCCATGGCCAGAGAGATGGAAAGCACACCTGCGAGAAGCTTTTCTACCTTGTTCTGTTTCATCCTAGAGTTCCTCCTATCTTGTCTTGTATGGTTTTTGGCGGCTCAGAGCCCCCGCCGCCGGATGAGGGTGATGACTTTTGCCTTGACCGCACTGCACTGCACCGGGCCGAAGTCACGGCTGTCCTCGGCCTGTGTGCGGCAGTCGCCCAGAATGAAGACGCTGTCCTCCGGCACAGCGTAGGGGTAGCTGAGCAGAGATTTGGGGTAGGTGGGGTAGAGGATGCCGCCGCTCTGTGCCGAGCCGTTGACCTCCACAACGCCGCTCTCGCTCAGGGTCACGATGTCCCCGCCCCGGGCCAGCACGCGGCCCACCCGCAGCCTTCCCGAGCGCTCATATACCACGACATCATTCTTGGCATAGTCTTTTTCCAGCCGGCAGCCCAGCACGAGGTCGCCGTCCTTCACGGCGGGAAACATCTCGCTGCCGGACGCCTGCGTCACCAGATACACCTGCGTCAGAAGCACCCAGAGCACGGCGGCGAACACCGCCAGCCGCACCGTCAGACTGCGCACTTCCCGCAGCAGGGGGCTTTTTTCCGGCTTCGCCGGTCCAGACAGGTTCGCTTCCGGCGTCCCGGGCGGGGCCTCCGGGGCAAGTGCCTCGTTTGGTTCCTTCACTCATCTTCCTCCTTCTTTCTGTTTTTGCAGCCCAGAACGGCCGCACCGGCACACAGCATCAGCGGCAGCCCGAAGAAGTCTGTCTCCACGCCGGTGTCCGGGTCTATATCGGCCAGAACGTAGTGGGCATAGAAATTGACGACGCCGTTTTCCAGCTCTTCGTCGGTGGGCTCATAGCCCTTTTCCCACTCGTCCTGCGATACCTTTTCCTTCGGATCCGGCTCATCCGTCGCCGAACCGGGGAGCTCTTTGTACCAGCCGTCGAAGACGTAGCGCGCACCGCCGATGTCGAGCTCTTTTTCGATGTCCGCCGTCGTCTCTTCCACCCGCTCGCCGCTCTGGTACTCGCGGCTTTCCCGGATGCTGTAGTCGTCCTCGCCCGGGGCGCGGACGTTGAACCGGGCCGTGAAGTTTTTCCTGCTCTTGACGCTGATGATGCAGTCGATGTGCTTATCCGGTTCTGTCCCGTTGTTGCGCGAGATCTTGTACGGCGTCACCACGATGCTCTCCAAATCTTCCTGCGTCAGCCCCGTGATGCCGGTCTGCTTCTCGATGGTGTCCTTATACTCGTCCCATATCTCATCGACGACCTCGTCCCAGTAGGCATCGCCCGGTTTCAGCGACCATGCGTCGCCAGTCGCACCGCCCGGCCACGATACAACATAGTCTGACACATTTGTCAGGATGTTCTTGCCGTTATCTTCCCATGCCGCGCCGTAGGTCTTCACCTTGCCGACCCACTTGCACTCGCTGTTGTCCGGCGCCCACTGGCTGGGGTCATTGCTGCCGGGCAGGCTGGTGGGGGTCTTGAGCAGGAAGACCGCCGCCGACTCTTCCTGAGTCCAATCGCCCCAGCCCGGTGCATCCTCATCAAGTTCGTCCGCAGGAAGGGCATTTTTGTCCTCGGCTGCGCTGTCGTCAGCCAAGTCGGCATCTTCCTCAGAGAATCTGTCTTTTTCGGGCTGTTCTGCCTCATCCAGAGGCGTTTCCTCCTCGGCGGCGGGCCGTTCTTCCGACAGCTCCGGCAGAACGGCGATGTCTTCCTCCTCGTCTAAAACGGGCTCCTCCTGCTGGGCCTCATCGTCGGTGAAACAGGCGTAGAGGCTGCACTCGCTGTCCGCTTCCGGCCAGAGCAGTCCTTCATCCGGCATGAAGCGGATCGCCGTCCCTTCGTCGTCCCGGCTGTACCAGAAGCGGAAGCTCTTTCCTTCCACCTCCGGCTCTTCGGGCATCAGAAGCTCTTCGCCGCTGCCCACGGTCTGTTCCGCGTAGGGCAGGCCGCCGTCGGCCTCGTCCGACTCGCTGAGCCAGAAGAGATAGGTCTTCTCAAAATGCTCGTCCGCTTTGACGGCCCCGCTGTCCGGAGTCGGCGTCTCGTCGGGCAGCCCGATGTCGTCGAGCCCGTCCACCACGACGGGGATGCCGCCTTCCGCAGGCAGAAGCACCGGCTCGTCTGTCCGGATGTCCTCTTCTTCGTCCCCGGCAGGCTCGTCCTCTATTTCCTCGTCCCATGTCTGGTCTGGCACGCTGTCCGTCCGCTCCGGCCCCTCGGCAAATGCGGGCAGCAGACAGCCGCACAGCAGCACCAGCACGATGCACAGTGCTGCGGCGCGCAGTGTCAGCCGCCTCCGTTCCAGTCGATTCCGCATACAACAGCCCTCCTTCATTCTCGCTCCCGGCGGGGATGCCGCCCTTTGCGTTATCAGGATACCGTTTGCCGGACACGAAGGATGTCACTGCGTGCCAGTGCAAAAAATTTTGCGCATGAAAAAACCGCCGCCGGGGTCTTTCGACTCCGGCAGCGGTCTGCTGTCTCCGAATTTTCGGTTTTCAGGTGCGGGTGGTGGCTTCCATGCAGTGCTCTGAGGGGGCGTAATATTCCATCAGAGCAATGTAATTCTCGCAGTGGTGGCAGAATGCCGCCCGGATGGCGTCGTCGGGCGCGCTCTTCATTGCCACGAACATCAGGATGTACTTTGCAATGAGGCTCACAGCCTCGCTCTCGAGGCCATAGCAAAGGCCCACGGCCAGGATCGGCACGACGATCTGCTGCGCACGGATGGGGATGTTCTCCGCATCGACCCGCTTGAGCACGGCACGGCTCATGGTGGATGCCGCCCAGACGGCACGGGAGATCTTCCAGTAATCCATATTCTTCAGATGGGTAAGGGTGCGCAGCCGCTGGATGACCTCGCCGTCGTCCAGAACTTTGTTCTGCGTGACCTCCTCCTCCGAGCGGATGAAGGCACACTGTATCATGTCCATCAGTGCGGCTTCGTATTTTTCGTGGTAGTTCTCGCGGGAGATGAAGTACTCCTCCATACGGAGCATGACTTCGTCCGTTTCTTTGTCGGTCGCCAGCCAGCTGAAGTCCAGCGGCGTCGGGCCAAAATCATTCTTGCCCATCTCGTTCAGGTCTTCCAGCTCTTCCTCGTTCCGGGTGGAGGGAAGGAAGCGGTCGTTGCCGTTCCGGTGGAAGCTCCACTCTTCGGGCAGAAGATGCGGCACGATGTCGCCGCTGGAGATGATGTTGAAGATGTTGCTCTCGCCCCAGCTCTCTTTCAGGCTGCCGTCGGCGTTGTGGTTGTTGTCGTAGTCCTGCTGCAAGTCGGGGTAGTCCTGCGGGCCGAGGGCCACCGGTGTCGCAAAGGTGTAGACGAAGACATTCTCCCGTTCCAGTCCGGGCAGTTCCCTGTTGACACGGGCAGCCAGAAGGTTTGCCACTGCCGCACCGCGGCTGTAGCCGCCCATCCAGAGCTTGACGACGCCCAGCTCTCCCTTTTGCCGAGCTGCCGCCAGATAGTTCTTCAAATCGGCAAACACCTCATGCACCGGGATGATGAAGCCGCTGTGGGCGTGGCCCGCGCCGGTGTGCAGATTGCTCACCCACTCGCCGCCGTAACCGCCGCCGCGCAGGATGAGCGCCACGATGGTGGTGCGCTTGCCGTTCAGGGTGATGGTCTTGCGGGCCGTGGACCAGCCCACGAAGTCGCCCGCCTTGCCCACATCGACATCATAATAGCGGTATTTCACGTCGCCGAATCCCAGCTTGGTATAGGCTGCGTCGAGGCTGTTCTCGCGGCCCACATCCCCGTTGGCCCAGTATTTCGCATCGCTGGCCCATGTATTGAAAGCAGCCGTCACCATGCCCAGCGTCGCCAGCGCCAGCTGGTGGTCGTACTGGACGGAGGTGTGCGCAAAAAAACTGTCGCTGTAGTAATATTCGTGCTCGATGTCCATCTGGCTCAGCTCGCTGCGGAAGGACATTGTATAATTGCCTGCCGGGACTGCCCGGCCCACCGTCTGGCTTTTTGCCGCTGCCTCAGCCCGGGGCAGTGCCAGCCCGGGCGCAAGAGCTGCACTGCAAACCAGCGCTTTACAGAAATCACGTCGTTTCATGGTCTTTCCCCCCTGCTGCTTTCATAAACCTCTGACATTTCTATCGTATAGAGGATTTGCTATAGTATACCGTATTTTTCCAGCGGATTCAATCATCAACTCTGCCGATTGGGTATGTAAAAACCGGACAGCATCACTGCGGCCCGGTCATTTTCGTATTCTCAGAGAAGCTGCGGGTCCATCTGGCGGCAGAAGTCCACGATGTGGCGGAACATCTGCTCGACCGCCGGAGCCATCGCCGTGGGGCGCTGGACAGCCAGACCCACCACCCGGTACTCTTCCGGCTCGATGGGGTAGATCTTGACCGCCGCCGTGCAGCTGCGCAGCAGCATCCGGGGCATGATGGAGATGCCGAGGCCCGCCTCCACCATGGCGATGTTGGACTGGTCGTCGATGACGTGGCAGCGGCGCTCGGTGGAGATGGAGTATTTCTTGAGGAACTGGCGCATCTCGGCGTCGGTGGCGTCGCACTGGACGACAAAGCTCTGGCCGTTCATCAGCTCCGGCGTCATAATGCCGTTTGGCGGTTCGGGCCAGTCCTGCGGTACGATGCAGAGCAGCGGCTCACGGAACAGCTCGGTCAGGTTGAACTCTTCGCGGCAGGTGGCGGACAGGAAGGCCAGGTCCACCTGACCGGTGCGCAGCCACTCCTTCACGTCGTCGTAAGTACCCTGATAGACCTCGACTTCGATCTGGGGGTAGCTTGCCATGAAGCTCTTGAGGATCTGGGGCAGCAGGCCGGCGCAGACCGAGTTGAATGCACCCAGCTTCACCTTGCCCTTTTCCAGGCCGTTGAGGCGGGCGATGCTCTGCTGCAGGGCCTCGTCGCTGTTGAGCACCGCCCGGATGGACGGGTAGAGCGAAGCGCCATAGCTGGTCATGGTCACGCCGTTTTTGCCGCGGTTGAATAAGGTAAAACCAAGCTCAGCCTCCATCACCGCGATGGCATGGCTGATGGCAGAGGGGGTCAGATGCAGCTGCTGGGCCGCTTTGTTAAAGCTGCCCTGACGCGCGACTGCATCGAAAATTTCGTAAGAAAACAGCGTCATGTCCCTAGCCTCCTTCCGTTTTCAGTTCGGAGACGCCCGTTCTTCTGTGAATCTTTTTCACCTTGAGGATGCCTTGCATCAATTTTCTTTTTGAGTGTACTATCCTATCTCCGCTTTGTCAAGCATCCAAACCTTAATTTTGGACGTTGAGCCAAATTTCTGCTTTTGAAACGCCATTTATAAGGTATATTGCGCCCTTTTCCGTTCCAGCATTTTCCTGTTTTTAACAAAAAGACCGTCAGCCCTCCATCCCGGAAAGCCGTCGGTCTTCTGCGTTCTACAGATGTTTTTACTCGAGCACCAGCAGCAGGCTCATCTTGATGCGGCCCTGCGCCGTGACGCCGTGGAGACCGTTCTTGTCGAGGCGGAAGCTCTCGCCTGCGTTCAGCTCATAATTCTTCTGAATCTTCTTCATTTTTGTACCTCTGACCTCTAAAATTTTTGAAAAAATCA
>ENA-OYZZ01001006-OYZZ01001006.1-human-gut-metagenome-genome-assembly--contig:-NODE-1006-length-10868-cov-4.225192_pt1 | contig 10868 bp, 5 predicted proteins | sample MGYA00244199_ERZ653482 | MGnify/ENA primary metagenome ERZ653482 (study PRJEB26926, sample SAMN06165036) | human gut metagenome | biome: ENVO:00009003; feature: ENVO:2100002; material: ENVO:00002003...
TTCATATCCGACGTACTTGCGCCGATTTCAGGATCATAGCCATCGTAACCTGTGATAGTAAGCAAATTCTGTATGTTGGCCGAAACACGAAGATTCGACAGTCCGATTTTGCTGATCCACTTCTTGGGGAATGTATAACCTAAAGAGATATTTTTCAAGCGGATATAAGATCCATCTTCAATGTACCGGCTACTGATACGGTCATTGTCATTAGGATCATTGATGGCAGCACGCGGAATGGATGTTCCGGCGTTGATAACCTTGATATTTGAGATATCATTATACCAATACGTTCCTGCCGCATAATTTTTCGAGCCATCTATCATGCTAAGTTGCGCACGACTGCCAATGGTATTGAGTTGGTTAGACCATGCGGTTTTCATAGCCGTCAAACTAATGGAGGTATAGTTCATAACCTTATTGCCATAGCTTCCGTTGATAAAGATGGATGCATCGAAATTCTTATAATGGAAAGTATTAGTCCATCCAAAAGTGAATTTAGGCAGAGGTGAACCGATATTCGTTTTATCAGCTTCTGTTATTTTACCGTCACCATTGACATCTTTAAATTTAAGGTCACCTACCCAAACAGTATTCTGTTTGTTGTATTTGGAAGGATCGGTACAAATGGTTCCATCTGCATTCAGCGGAGCCTTATCACTGATAGGTGAATTGATAATATCATTGAAATCTTTATAAACACCTTCTACCACATATCCGTAAAAGTTATAAAGGCTCTCGCCCACCGTTGACATTGAAACAACATCCGACCACTGTCCATAACCTACGATTGCAGCACTTGCCGTTCCCTGAAGCCCCACAAGTTTATTGCGGTTTACAGAGAATTGAATATCACTATCCCAATCAAAATTCTTGGTTACAACGGGGCGCACATTAAGAGTTATTTCGAAACCATAGTTACGCAGCTTACCATAATTTCCTTTAGGAGCAGTAAGGGCAGAAGAAGCATTTCCCTGAGTACCCATGTATGAAGGTAACTGCATAGTCATCAACATGTCTTTTGACTCTTTACGATACCAGTCTACCGTCAAGTTAATGCGGTCTTGCAGGAAACCGAGGTCAAGTCCGATATTCCATTGTTCTTGACTTTCCCATTTCACTGATTCGTTGGCTATATTGGCAGGACGATAACTCAAGCCAAGTCCGGTCGGCATACGACTCATAGTAGTAAGCCAGGTTGAGCCACCGATATTAGCATTACCGGTTTGTCCCCAACCGATACGGATCTTGCCATTGCTTATCCATGCCACGTTCTTCATGAACTTCTCATTGGTGAAACGCCAGCTACCCGCTAAAGAATGAAATCCCGCCCAACGGTTGTTAGGCCCAAAATTGGAACTACCATCATAACGGTAAGTATATGTAGCATAATAACGGTCATCATAGTTATAAGTTTCACGAGTGAAGAAAGAAGCCATCGCACTACTACCAAATCCAGCATTGATAGATGGCGTACCCTGTCCAAGCGCCGGGTTGTGAATGGTATTGGAAGGTAAATTCGTATTTGTCACACTATTGAAATCGTATGAAGATTCCCAGCATTCCTGACCTACCATGGCAGTGAAGTGATGCTTACCGACCTCTCCATTATAAGTTACATAGTTTTTTAATTGCCAGAATTTACTTGAGTTCTTTTGGATAGAACTCGTGTTACTGTCACGCGTCCAACCGCCAAGATCTACCGTAGGTAAGAAACGCGAACCTTTTGAAGCGGAAATATCATAACCCAGTTCGGCATGCCATGTCAAATTCTTTATAGGTGTGATGTCGGCAAAGACATTACCGGTCAATTTCTGACGCTTCAAGTTAATTTCATTAAGCATAGCCATCGCTACGGGATTTGGAGAAGTCCACCCCTCCCGTACTTCCGAAGCATAATTACCATAAACATCATAAATAGGTATATCAGGCAATGTTGTGAGTGAATAGTTTATGATACCTTCACTTGAATCAGCCAGTTTCAAATCTTCGTCCGTGCTGCTATATGTAGCAGAAAGACCGAGTTTCAACCATTTCTTTAACTGTGCATCAAGATTAGTACGTACACTGAAACGTTCAAACTGGGAACCGATGATAGTACCTTCCTGATTCATATAGCTACCGGATACATAATATTTCACTTTCTCCGTACCACCTTCTGCCGAGACTTGATGTTGATGCTGTAAAGCGGTCTGGAATACAGCGTCCTGCCAGTTGGTTCCCTTACCAAGAATACTGGGATCACTATAATGGACGTCCGCATTCTGAGAACTGATATGACCGTCTGTTACAAAGTCTTGATAATATCCCGCATATTCACGAAGGTTCATCAAGTCCAGACGTTTCTCCTGACGATTTACCGCAATCATTCCGTCGTACGTAAATTTGGCTTCACCCGCTTTACCCCGTTTGGTAGTAATGAGAACCGCACCATTAGCACCTTGAGCACCATAAATAGCGGTAGCAGAAGCATCCTTAAGGATTTCCATACTTACAATATCCGAAGGATTTATGGTTGATAATGGAGAGATAGTAGATACGGAACCATTACCCAGTGCATCACCCAAACCAAAACTGGAACCGGATGTTCCTTGTCCTTGTACAATCACACCGTCAATCACATACAGTGGTTCGGCATTTGCATTGATAGTGGCTTGCCCGCGTACACGAATAGAGGAAGAAGAACCCGGAGCACCGGAAGTCTGTACTGCCGTCACACCAGCTGCACGACCTTGCAATGACTGGTCAAGATTGGTTATAATAGAACCTTTGATTTTATCTTCACCCATAGAAACCGACGCACCGGAAAGGTCACTCTTTTTCATCGTACCATATCCCACAACCACTACTTCATCCAACATTTCACTGTCTTCTTTCAATGTAACCTTCAAGTTGGTCTGATTAGTGATTTTAATTTCCTGAGTCACATAACCGATAAAAGAGACAACGAGTGTAGCACCCGGTTCCACATTCAAAGTAAAATTACCGTTTATATCAGTAATCATACCGTTTGTCGTACCTTTCTCCAACACATTGGCACCTATTATCGGTCCCATTGCATCGCTAACAGTACCTGTAATTTTCTTTGTTTGCTGTACTACCTCCATTGCATCGACTGATGCGGCAAAAGCATGGGGTGTATAGCCCAAACTACAAAACGAGCATACTCCCAAAAGCAATGCTGTTTTTCTGAAATTTAAATTCATACTTGTATTTTTCTTAGATTAATGATATGGCATTCAAGCATTTCCGGCAAGTAATGCCCTTTAAAAGTATAAGGCTAACTTTTTTAAAATAGAGTAGACCTTGAATAAAACGATAGATACATCATTGTTTCTTTTCCCATAGGCTGAATTCCTTCATTTTATTAGATGGTTAATATATAAATTTACTATTCTTCTATTTCCCGAATGCAAATTTAAACCTTACAAGAGAATAAAACAGACACCATTTTATCCGAAAATGATACTCATTTAACAAGCCACGTTTATTATTACAAAACTGTGACAATAAACATGGCTCATATAAACAACAACTATTATATAGAACTCTAACTTAACCTTTTCAACTCGTTACGAACAATACGTCCCCACTCTTTCAAATCTTCATCTTTCCAATTACCTCCTGAAGAAGCCGATGGAAGAAGCATGGAACAGGTTTCGTCTTTATCGGAAACAGACCATGCCGCCCAACTGATAGCATGTTTCTGCATCCAGTCGAGCCAATTTTGCCATTCCTCAGGATTGACGGATCCGTCACCGCTGGCTTCCATTCCGGCACATTCGGACACAAAAACAGGAAGCCCCTTACTTAAAGCATAGTTTGCACGGTCGCGTAACCATTGTCCATGAGTATTGGCATAAAAATGAAGGGTATACATTATATTATCATATCCGCTAATAGGATTGTCTGCTGCCAGATGGATGTCCTGATCCCAATGCGGACAACCCACAAGAATAACGGCATCCGGTTCTATGGCACGTATCGCTTTGATTACTTCAGTAGAATAACTCTTTAATTGTTCCCAACTATCTTCTACCGGTTCGTTGTAGATTTCGTAAATCACATTGGGAACGCCCTTATAACGAGTAGCCATCTGAGTAAAAAACTCAATCGCTTCTTTTTGGCGAAGATTGTGACTATGCCAGTCAATAATGGCATAAACATCGTTCTTTATGGCCGCATCCACCACTTTGGTGACACACTCAATACCGAATTCAGGCTGATACACATAGCAGGCACTATCCAAATCTACTCCCATAGAAGCCCGGAGAACTTGCGCTCCCCAATCTTTGGCAAAATAAGCCACTGTAGAATCATTATAAAAACGAGGCCAGAATTGATGCCAGCCATAACTGACACCGCGCAGCACAACCGTATCACCATTCTCATTCATCAGTTGCGTACCGACAACGGACAGGCGGGGTAATTGTTTCACTGTCTCTTCCGAAGCGGTCTTCTTAGAAGAGTTTGCACCACATCCAAACATTGCAGCCAAAAGGCAGACTGCCCCAAAAATGTTGATAATGCTTCTCATTTTATTTCTGTTTTTTATTTTCCGTTCAAGTTTCCCATTAAATCTTTTATTCTTTATTTCAGTTTTTCGTTTTCGCTTTTGATAATTCCAACGGTACTATCCGTAGCAAAAACAGAATTCAAACCTTGTTCCTCCTGTGCAGGGTCACCTGTATAATCATCTCCCTTTTCCCAATAGATATGTCCAGGAGCCTGCTCCGCAAAACCTCCCCATGCCCAGAAATTACATCCGGCAAACAGTCCGCCGTTTTCACGTTCCTGACGAATAAGGTCGAATACATAACTATAATATTCATCACGAGCCGTTGTCGATGTTTCTTTTGAGAACAGGAAACCGTCACGCGGAAAGCCGAATTCTTCCAGAACCAACGGTTTTTTATACTTGCCGGCAATAGCCAGATGCTCGTCAATATATTCTTTGGTATTTATCTTTGCCTGTGGCAAAAGTTCCTGCAAGCTGTCGGCTTTCACCCAACTCCAGTTATAGGGCCAGATGTGAATATTCAGATAATCGATATTCGGGTCTGAATGAATTTTCTCATAAAGAGTGATATCCCCCTCACATCCCCACGCTCCCTCACTCCCCGATGAAACCAGATGATTTGGATCGAGTGACTTGATTTGTGCCGCTACATCGGTCATCCAGCGTGCAAAAGCCTCTTTGTTCTCATCAGAAAAAGCGCGAGGTTCGTTACCAATCTGCCAAGACATGAGAGTGGGATCGTCTACATACTTTATCTTGTTATACCTATTAGTTCTTGTTACGATATCCTTGACATAATTGGCAAACAATACCTTCGCGCTATCCGATTGATGAAACTGCTTCACATAATTATTATAGGCAGGCCAACCATCTACAGCGGGTATCACCGCTTTACCATGTCCCGACCATTGCAAATACATAGAATATCCGCCACTCCACTCCCATGAATTATTCAAGTAAAGGACGGCAGTCATATCACGTCTACGCAGTTCATTCATAAAATAATCCAATCCGTCTAAGATGGTATCATTATAAACGCCGGGAGCCGTCTGCAAAGAGGGTTCCACGCGGGTTTTCACCCCATTTTCACCATCTGCTCCCACCAACACACGCAGATTGTCCACTCCAATGCTTTTTAAGAAATCCAATTCCTTGTGCAGGCGTTTACGATTACCGCTTTCACCTTCTGATCCGAGGATGGCACCGTACCAAAGTTAGCGCCCACATAATAATATGGTTTTCCGTAACGCATGAATTGGCCGTCGGGACTGACCGTTATAAATGATGTCCCGACAGGTTCGGGTGTACAGGCCCCCAAAAGAAGGGACACAAAAGCTACTAAAAAGAAATATATCTTCATCGTTCTACTCCCAATTGCTTACGTAACCATTCCAACCACTCGTCCCATTGTTCCTGATACCAATAATGACCGGTTTCCAGATACGGATGCAGTTCCTTGGGAGCTGTAATCGCATTATAGGCCGCATACATGGAAGTAGGAGGGCAAACCTCGTCATTATATCCCCAACTGAACCAACCAGGAACTTTCAGTTGACGGGCAAAATTTGCCGTATCATAGTAACGTATTGTCTTGAGCTCATTTTCACCGGGAGTACCATAATAATAAAAATAATGAGGCCAACCGCAGGCACGCTTCTTGAAATATGCTTCGTGGTCGCACAAAGCAGGATGAACGGCAGCCAAGAAAGTGACACGCGCGTCAAAGGCAGCGGTTATCACGGAAAGGGCTCCTCCCTGACTGGAACCTGTTACACCTAATGCCTTACCGTTATATTGCGGTAACGAGCAAATAAAATCCACAGCACGCAACACACCTACTACCACCCGGTTGTAATAACTTCTATCCCGATTATCACGCCCGAATGTCCAATAATTGGCCAAAGCTCCGTTCGCCAGATTATCATAAACGCCCTGTTCCATCGTTACGGGAATGCCATGAATACCGACTTCCAATGTGATAATCTTTCCCGGAGCAGTATAGGTATCGCCTGTATAGGGGCGTACACCCGCACCCGGCACGCGCAATAGAGCCGGATATTTTCCTTCTTTTTTAGGAATACTGAGAATACCATAAAAACGGCCGCCCCACGGTTTAGTCTGGAAACTGACTTGATAAACATTGTCTGTCTCCGTACAACGTTCGGGTAATAAAGTCATCAACGGATTTAAAGGAGTTTCTCGTGCAGACTTCAACGTGTTTGCCCAATAATCGCTGAAATCGGCAGGCAATTCTGTTATCGGTTGTAATTGTTCCGGAGCGTATGCGGCTGTTGCCAGCCCTTCGTATGTCCGGTCTCCTACATGTGCCGTGACTTTACAGCGGAAAAAACCGGGAATTTTCATTGTGCCCCGCAACTTCAGCTCTCCGTTTTTGAGCCATACAGACTTCTTGGTTTCCACAGGATACATTTCCGGACCGAGCTCATAATCAATCTTCACATCCGACAACAAATTCTGCGCTTTCAACACTCGTACGGTAAACGTACATTTTTCATTCAGGCGATACATCCAATCCGTATGATCGGGCGAAACCAATACACGGATTTCGTTACCGCGCACTTGTGCTATTGAGGTCCATGCACACAACAGACAGAAAAAGGAAAAAAAGAAAACTCTTTTCATCATATTAGATTTAATTTTAATCAGACAAATGAGAACTTATCATTTCCCAACTCTGCAAAGATAGCCACTCATTCTAAAAGCAAATGATACTATCTTATCATATCACAATCTTCTTCTTTCTATAATTCTCTCTGAACTCTTTCGGCGAGCATCCTTTTTTCCTCTTGAACATCCTGTTGAAGTTGGAAAGGTTATTAAAACCGCAATCATAACAAATTTCCGCAATGGTACGCGTAGAGTCTACCAACAACCGGGTAGCAAATCCCAAACGGATATCAATGATATAATCCGAGAGCGTTTTTCCGGTTCGCAGACGGAAGAAGCGGCTGAAAGAAACCGGAGTCATCCCGACCATATCGGCTAAAACGCTCAGGCGGATATCCTCCTGATAATGATCAGCTATATATTTCTGTACTTTCTGTACACGCCGGCTGTCGGAGAAAGTCTCTATTTTCGCAAATGAAGAGCTTGACAGCACGCGGGCATCGTCATAAAGAGACAATTCATAAAGTATCCGCAGAAAGTTCATCACAGCATAAAAGCCTTGTTCTTCAGAAGCAAGATGATCCAGCCAGTTATAAACCTTCATAATGGCCTGCATCGGAAAACACAGTCCACACTGTGCTCGCTCCAACATCCGGCGAATGCTATCGAATTGATTTTTATTAATAAAATCCTTAAAAAAAAGATCGGGAGAAAACTGAATTGTTATTTCTCGGATTTCCCTGGCTTTACATTCATGTTGTTCCCAAACATGTTCCAGTTCTTTACCGGTAATCAATACCAGATCATAGTCTCCTATCACTTCGGCGGAATCACCTACCACGCGCCGTACCCCGGCAGCATGCTCCGTAAAATTCAACTCATACTCCGCATGGCAATGAATGGGATAAGTGAACTCGTTTTTACGTCTGTCGGCTATATAAAAACAGTCCCGATCTGACAAAGGGGTTATTTCCCTCATAATGTAGTTTTGGTTTTCCATGGCGATTGGTTAAAAAAGTATCATGCAACAAAGATACTCATTCTTTTTCTTCCGGATATGGTACTATTTGTTTCTTTTAAGGGGATAAATTGTTCAATCACCCTACTTTTCTTCTCTAAAAAGGTAGTATCCCCTTACCATAAAATGCTAAGAAAAAAGTTACGAGTTATACTACCAATAAAAAAGAAAGGTTACATTGTTTTCTTTTCAATGTTTCAACACTAAAAAAGCATCATTGATATTTTCCGAACTTACAGTCATCGTAACTTCTCCCTCTTCACCGGTACTTTGCAACAGTATTTGGGCCAGTCCATTGAAAGTTTTCACCTGATAAGTCCGTGCATTTACATCCGACGGCCGCTCGGTAGACTGATAAGCAGGACTTCCGTTGCCAACTCCTAAAATACGAACCGGACCGGTAACAGTGAACTCCAACTCGTTACAAGCTGTCGGTACAAAACGCCCTTTCTTATCCTGAAGCTCTACACAAACCACAACTACATCTTTCTTTATATCACTCCGAAAGACAGAATGATCAGGAGTCAGAACAATACGGGCAGGTTCACCTGTGGTTTCTATTTCTTGAGTCATCACCTTTTTACCATTTTTATAGCCTATAGCTTTTACCATACCCGGCTCATAAACAGCAGTCCAAGATAAATGTCCGTTTTTAGGCATTGACTTACGGCCTATTTTTTTACCGTTTACAATCAGCTCCACTTCATCACAGTTACTATATGCCCAGATATCAACCTTTTCCCCTTCATGACCTTGGAGATTCCAATGAGGAAATATATGCAAAACCGGTTCTTCCCTCCACCAGGATTTCAAGTAAAAAGCCTCATCCTTTGGGAAACCGCAGTAGTCTAAAATACCGAACTGGGAACCCGTGGCGGGAAATTTCATCGGATTGGGTTCACCCCGATAATCAAATCCTGTCCAATAGAAAAGCCCACCTAACCAAGGGCGTTCATCGTAGAACTTCCAACCTCGCTCTATACAATTCAGAAGACTGTCACGACCATTCGGTTTACGGTTATGGGCAACCATAAGTCCTTTATCCGTCTCATCGAAGTAAATGCCGCGTGTACCGCAACCGGAAGTTTCCTCCGAGCCAATGGCGCAACGTTCGGGATATTCACTACGATATTTATCTACGGGATTTTGAAGAATATAGTTGTAACCTGCCACATCGGCCGGAGCCAAAACGGTGGGACCACCACTGGAAGCCACAGTCATCAGTCGCGTGGGATCGATACGATGGCAATACTCACGCATGGTAGCCACAATACGGTTACCCGTTTCCTCCCATTCGATGCCCCATTCTTCATTACCCACACTCCAAAGAATGACGCATGGATGATTACGGTCGCGAACTATCATACGTTCCAACAGATCGATGTGTTCCTTATTTACTCCGGTCAGACGGTTTTCCTCAATCACTAAAATGCCCAGACTGTCACAAGCATCCAACATTTCAGGAGTCATCGGGTTATGAGAGGAACGATAGGCATTACAACCAATAGCTTTCAACTGTTTCAACCGATAGATTTGCAGGGCATCGGGGATACCGGTACCTACACCGGGATGATCCTGATGCATATTTACTCCTTTCAGTTTCAGAGGCCGGCCATTCAATAAAAAGCCACGATTTGCATCAAAACCGATTTGACGGATGCCAAACGGAGTGTGATAGCAATCCACAAGGTTGTCACCTGAATAGACTTCGGTTTTCATGGTATATAAATAAGGTGTATTGGGAGTCCATAAGTGATAGTCTTCATTAATGTCTCCGCTCTCCACATTCGAAGCCGCAAGGTATAAGGAAACAGTTGTCCGATGTCTTTCTTTAGCAAGAAGTTCTTTCCCTTTCACTTCCTTCTGTCCGAGTTCCTTTCCTTCGGCAGTGAGTAGAGTGTGGCGCAAAGAATAAGTAGCGGACTGCAAACCGGAGTTGACCACTGTCGTTTCCACGTTGATGAAAGCTTCTTTAGGGATATAAGTAGAATTAGTATACACAAAAGTACCGAAAGGCGCCACATGTAGCGAAGCCGTTTTATTCAGCCAAACATGACGATAGATACCGGCACCTTCATAGAACCACCCTTCTTCAAGGGTAGCATCTGTACGGACGGTTATTAAATTCTCACTGCCATAGTTCAGATATTCGGTAATATCGTATGTTTGAACTGCATAACCGCTCGGTTCATGTCCCAGATAAAAGCCATTTACCCAAATGCGGGCATCACGAAAAATACCGTCGAACTGGAGATAAAGATGTTTGCCTTTGTCTTCCTGCGGGACAATGAAGGTTTTCCGGTACCAACCGACACTGGTTTCCGGATATTTGTAACCGACAGTCTTATAACCGTGGCTATGACTTGCCAATGAATCGTATGGTAAATCGACTACCCAATCATGGGGAAGATCCACATTCTTCCATTCCACATTCCACTTGGCGGCATCGAATTTCGGAGAATAAGGACCTTCATTATGAATGGAAGCTGCTTTTGTCAGATAATTAAAATATTCTGTTCCACAACCCAAATCCTTTGCCGGATCGGAAGCATTACCGAAGGCGAATTGCCAATTCTCATCCAGAAGTATCCGTTCGCGGACAGATTGAGCGGAAAGAGAAAGGGTAAGAAGCAAAAGGGTAATAATAGAATAAATCTGTCTCTTATACACATCTCCGAGCCCACGAGACATGCGCAGATCTCG